>ENA-UOYA01000388-UOYA01000388.1-activated-sludge-metagenome-genome-assembly--contig:-NODE-388-length-59935-cov-7.831880_pt1 | contig 59935 bp, 54 predicted proteins | sample MGYA00238163_ERZ764804 | MGnify/ENA primary metagenome ERZ764804 (study PRJEB28919, sample SAMN05720223) | activated sludge metagenome | isolation source: Anaerobic digester | place: Hong Kong...
ATCGAGTAGTTCACTCTTTTGCCTTCAAAAGTAGCATAAAAAGGCGAACTAGTTTTCAAGATCCAACTGATTTTAAAACTATCTTTGTGCATTAAAATTTTTTCAGAACAATCAACCTCATAGGATGTTAATTATCAAAATTACGGGAAAATGAAAATGGCACGATGGTTTATTTTTATAGGCATTATCCTGGTAGTTATTGGTGTTATGCTGTATCTGGCGCCTTCGGTTTTCAAATGGTTCGGACATTTACCGGGTGACATCCGGATCGAAAAAGAAAATATCCGGATTTACATCCCGATTACTTCAATGATTGTGATAAGCCTCATTCTTACCCTTATCGTTAACGTAATCCGCTATTTTAAGTCATGAAAATGCGCTTCTAAAAAAGACTGAATCGAAAAACCGGCCGCTAAGAAGTGATGAATTGAAATTGTCCACCAATAGGATATAAACACAATGAGGGTGAAATCATATGGTGATACACCCTCACTCTAGCGGATTGATGCTGACATTACATACGGAATACCGCTATTCTTCTCGATCGCTTCCAATCTATCGCGGACGAATCTCCCGCCGCATAAATAAGTAATACCCCAAGCCGAACAGCAAAATAGAGCCGGCTATCAATCCGGTAACTTGCGGCCATACCATCAGCAGGCTTTGTCCGATGGGCAACGGCGTCGGGAGTGCACCTTCAAGCTGCTCCATCGTCAGTGCCCCCAAACTGCGCACGGAAGGCATGAGCAACGTTATGGTTGCGTCGCTGAACAGCTGACCGGGATTAAACCTCATCAACCCCAAAACAAAATTCTGAAATTGCACTGCCTGTCCTTCTGTCAACATCCCTTTGGGAGCTATAGCTCTTGCCAACAAATCGACTATCATGCTGTAAAAGATGCTGAAGAAAAGCCAAATGGCGATACCCGAAAGTGCCGACGTTGCTGCCTGACGGAAAACAACGGAAAACAAAATGGATAAATTCAGCCAGAATGCAACATAAATAATGCTGATCAGGATGAAAAAAATGAGTCTTGACAACTCATCGGCGGTTGGCGGAATTCCAAGAGCAATCAATCCCGAACCCAGTACGAGCAACCCCAATGCCACGAACAAGGTACTGATTACGATAAGATCGGCTACAAATTTGGAATTGATGACATAATCGCGATAAATGGGCTGACTCAACAGACGACTGAGCGTGCCACGGTTTTGTTCCGAATTGATGGCGTCGAAACCAAGGCTTATTCCCAGCAAAGGACCAAGAAAGCTGATAAAAACCGTAAAGGGTGGCAGCGTACCATCGGACAGGGTGAAAAGATTAAGGAAAAAGAAAGCATCTTCTGCACTCCCCGATTGTTTGCCAAATTGCGCCAACGCCGCGTATAAAGAGCCCAAACAAGTGAGCGCAATGAGAGCTGCCATAATGATAAATCGCCAGCTGCGTACCTGATCCGAAATCTCTTTGCTCACCATAACCCAAAATGGATGGATTATGTTGGTCTTATGGGTAAATGCCGAAGGACGCTCCGCTACGGCATCATGAGGCCGGTATTTTTTGAAAAAATGGTTCCATCGCTTATCATTCATGATGTACACCTCCTTCATCGAAAAAAGAGTTATAAATGTCCTCCAGATTGTGATCGGCATCACCAAACAATTGCCGTGAAAGATCGGTAATAGTGCCCATTGCACATATTTTGCCTTGTACAAAAATACCCACTCTGTCACAAACCTGTTCTACTTGATGCAAGTTGTGGGATGAAAACAATACTGTGAGGCCATGTTCGTTACGCAATTCGATAATCAGATCAAGAAATGCTCTTACGCCTTGCGGATCGATACCCGAAGTCGGCTCATCGAGAATAATCACCTGAGGATTTTTTATCAGTACATCGGCCAAGCCCAATCGCTGACGCATGCCTTTCGAATATTTGCCGGTTTTCTTCCCATCGACATTTTCCAACCCTACGCGCTTAAGCAGTGCGTTGGCTTTTTGGGTAGCCTCGGCTTCAGAAATGCGGTTCAACATGGCAGTGTAAACCAAATTTTCCAATCCGGTACGGTCATCATAAAAACCGATATCTTCAGGCAAATAACCTACTCTTCGTTTTACTTCAATGGGATGACGGGTAGGATCAATTCCACACACCTTTGCTTGACCTTCGTTTGGCTCGGTCAGCCCCAGCATCATCAAAATCGTCGTCGATTTTCCGGCACCGTTAGGTCCCAAGAGGCCGAATATTTCTCCTTTTTCAACCGTCAAATGAATATGGTCTACAGCCGTAAACGACCGATATTTCTTTGTCAGGTTAACCAATTCGATGATTGTTTCGGCCATAATTTATCTCCTCCCAAATTTGCGAAACAGGTAAACCACTCCTCCAATTGCTGCCAAAATCACCAATACGCCAACCCATCCCCAAATCAAGGGCGTTTTCACCATAACGCGAAATGAAAGTTGAGACGTTGTCTCGGGTGTAGAAGCCCTCATTTCAACGACATAATCTCCCGGAATGGCTTTTTTGTCGGCCTGAATGGTAGCGTAAACGGTGGTTTCATTGCCGGGTGCCAATTTATCGATTTTTTCGGGTTCAAACGTTACCTGCCATTTAGACGGAGCGGTAGCTTTCATTTCGATGTCGGTCAAATCGGCTGAACCGGTATTGCGAACGGTCAACCCGATCTTCTGTTTTCCGCCGGCAGTAATTTTTGTACTCAACAAACCGGTGGGTGTGGTGAGCGACATCTCATAATTGCCGGTGACAACGGCTTCCAATTCCATCGATGCCGAAGTAGATCCTGTGACGGCTCTTACGGGAATCTTATAGGTACCTGCTTTGATTTCTTTGGGTGGTTTGACTTCTATGGTAATTTCTTTGGTAGTATTCGGTTCAAGTTCCACAGAGGTAACCGGATTGTAATCCGCTTTGAAGGTAACTGTCCATCCTCGCGGAGCATTTGCCATCAACGCATAGAGTTGCTTATCGATGGTTCTGTTTTTTAATGTAGCTCGGTAAGTGAAAGTTGCATTGGCATTTCCTTGCATATTGGACTGATCAGCAGTAAATTCCGTCTCGCTCGATCCCATTTCGGTTACCTTAACCGTGAGTGGAAGCGATGCCGAATCGCCGGCAGATAAGCGAAAAGTATATGCCCCTTTATTGACCTGAAACGGCACTTCCACTCGCAGCGATAACGTCTTTTTATCATCAGGAAGCACGGCAATTCTACTGACCGTATAACCTCCTCCTTTTAAAGTGTACGTCCATGTACGAGGAATGCCGATAACCCGTATATCGCCATTGAATACCTGGTCGCTTTTGTTGATTACATCAACAGCATATTCGATCGCATCCCCCGGAGAAACCGAAATTGTTGTATAAGGGGTGTACAAAATAACCTGACCGGATGCCATAGCCGATACCGGGTTTAATGAAAGAAAAACCAGCAAAACAAGTGCTTGACAGCTTAAAAACCTTTTTTGTACTGACATAAAAATTCCTCCATGATTTTTTTAACCAATTTGTACATTACATAAATAAAATAATAGATAATCTAAACCGCATTTATCCGATTATTCGATGAAACCGCAGTTTCATCTGAAATTTGTCGATGACTAATAACAAAGGGCTGAAAATAACACTTCAACCCTTTACTATTTCGATATCAAAAAACTTCACCGCCTATGTTTGCTCATATACTCAAGAACAGGCGTTATATCGAAATACAGTCCTTTGATACCGTATTTGTTTTCCCCCAACTTTACATAATGATAATGACCTGTAATCTTACCTTCGCCAACGACTTGATATCCTATACTGCTCAAAAAATCATATTCATGCGACACGTTGATTACATAATAAGGCGTCTTTTTGGAAAGTCCGTCACCTGAACTCACAATGGCATCCAAAACGACTTTACGTTGTGCAAACGCTTTCTTATATTCGGCAACATTATCCTGTTGAGCATAAACCATCAGTTTGATGTTGAGTGCCCGCAAGTTGAACGGATCTTCTTTCAGCAATGCATCGGCATCACCAATAAGTTTTTCATAATCGACGCTCGTAAATGATTCTTTTGAAAGGGTTTCCATCAACCGGTTATTATAGGATGAAGTATCCAACGGCATATAATCGGGATGGAAAACATACCCGTAATACAGATAACTCCGCTCTTCTCTCGTTAGGGAAGAATCGCCATTTTGGTATCTCTCCATGAGGTTGGGATAATAAAATTCGGATGAAGGATTTTCGATACTTTTCTTTATCGATTTATAATCGGGAGCATGGGAAGAAAAAGACTGTGCATTTGCAACAAAAGCACTTATCGTTAAAAAAAATAGAAAGACGATTTTTTTCATTTGGAGTCGATAGTTAATAATGATAGCAAATATATTTTCCTTTTCCCATTTTAACAAACAATATTTTTTAATAAATCTTAATCAACAAAATTCTATTGTTGTCTACCCGAAACAATGACATTCGGATTGATCTTTAAAATGAGTCCTTGTAATACATTTCCGGGGCCGAGTTCAATAAATTCGGTAGCTCCATCTTCTATCATGTGCAGCACACATTGCGTCCATTTCACCGGCGAGGTAAGTTGCGCGATAAGATTTTTCTTTATGGTTTCGGGATCGGTTTCTCCAACAGTTGAAACATTTTGATAAACAGGGCATATCGGAGCGGAAAAAGGCGTCACGGAAATGGCTTCCGAAAGTTCTTGACGTGCCGGTTCCATAAGCGGAGAATGAAAAGCGCCACCTACCTTTAAGGGAAGCGCACGTTTAGCACCGGCTTCTTTCAGTAATCGACAGGCTTTTTCTACACCCGAGATCGTGCCGGAAATTACAATTTGACCCGGACAATTGTAATTGGCAGGAACAACGATATCATCGGTGATAGAAGCGCAAATTTCTTCCACTTTTTCATCCGGTAGTCCGAGAATAGCAGCCATCGTAGAAGGATTCATCTCGCAAGCTTTCTGCATAGCCATAGCCCGCTTATACACCAGCTTCAAGCCGTCCTCAAAAGATAATGCTCCGGCAGCTACCAAAGCAGAAAATTCGCCGAGAGAATGCCCTGCAGTCATATCGGGTTTGAATTCATCACCCATTGTTTTGGCAAGAATAACGGAATGAAGGAATACTGCCGGTTGGGTAACTTTGGTTTGGCGAAGATCTTCATCGGTGCCGTTAAACATGATATCCGTAATGGAAAAACCCAAAATAGCATTGGCTTTCTCAAACAACTCGTTGGCCAAGGGGTGTGATTCATAGAGATTTTTTCCCATACCCACAAATTGAGCACCTTGGCCGGGAAATACATACGCTTTTTTCATAAATACCTATTTTATGTTGGTTTCTGTAACCGCAAAGGTAATAAATTTAAAATAAAAAATTTTCAAGCATAAAAAAGTAAATTGATAAAAAAACCTGTATATTTGCGAAAACTAATCATCATTGACTAACTTTTTAAAAAACAAAAAAATCATGGATCAACCTTATGTAATAGGAATTGATATCGGCGGGACCAACACCGTCTTCGGAATTGTAGATAAAAGAGGCCAGATTTTAAGAAGCGGAGACATTAAAACCGGTCGTCATGAAGACGTCGGCGATTATTTAGACGAACTCGCACAGGCTCTTAACGACATACTGAAGGATCCTTTCTCAAAAGATACCATTAGAGGAATCGGTGTCGGAGCACCTAACGGCAATTACTTTTCCGGCAGCATTGAATTTGCACCCAACCTTCCATGGAAAGGAGTTATTCCTTTTGCACAGATGCTGGAAGAACGAATCGGCATACCTGTTGCCCTGACCAATGATGCCAATGCTGCTGCAATTGGAGAAATGACCTACGGGGCTGCACGCGGTATGAAGGATTTCATTGAAATTACGCTCGGAACAGGCGTCGGAAGCGGAATTGTCGTAAACGGGCAGTTGGTTTATGGTCATGACGGTTTCGCCGGTGAGCTCGGTCATGTGATTATGCGCCGCAATAATGGTCGGTTGTGTGGTTGTGGAAGAAACGGGTGTCTCGAAGCATATACATCGGCAACAGGTGTAGCACGAACCGCAAGGGAAATCTTGGATCTAAATCCCGATACCCCTACCCTCTTAAGAAATATTCCGGTTGAGGACATTACTTCCAAAGACGTATACGACGCTGCCGTAGCAGGTGATGAGGTTGCCATCTCTATCTTTAATTTTACAGGAAATATACTGGGTGAAGCATTCGCCGATTTTGTGGCTTTTTCAAGTCCGGAAGCCATTATCCTTTTCGGAGGTCTGGCAAAAGCCGGCGACTTTATTCTCAAGCCCACCAAAGAGAGTATGGAAAAAAACCTTTTAAAGATATTCAAAAACAAAGTGAAAATACTTTTTTCGGGATTGAAAGAGGATGATGCGGCTGTTCTGGGTGCAAGCGCTTTAGGTTGGGAAGTATAGAAAGACACGAAAAATCGATTTAATCAAAATAGTTCACTTTTTTGAGGTGCTCATTTTTTGGGCACCTCATTTTTATTTGTTGTATGTTAATTGAAAATTATGGTGTATCTTTGCAGTGAAATTCCGAGAGTTAATCGTACTCTTTGCTATAAAAATATATGGGCAAAAGAAAAAAAAGCAAACAAAATAATTCATCCGAATCAAAACAGAACGTGATAAAATGGATGTGGGAAATTTACGGATTCCTACTCATTTTGGGCATCCTCATCTTCGGCTTGATTTCCGTAGGAGCTATCGGATATATTCCCAATATTGAAGAATTGGAGAATCCGATCGATAAATATGCTTCTCAGGTTGTCTCAACCGATGGACAGCTCCTTTTTACTTTTTCACAAAACAAAGAAAATCGCATTTTTGTGAAATATTCCGATCTTTCACCTCACCTTATCGATGCATTGATAGCCACAGAAGATATTCGTTTTTATAAACATTCGGGAATTGATGTTATCGGTTTGGGACGTGCCATCGTGAAAACCCTTCTCCTCCAACAGGAAGATAGCGGAGGAGGAAGTACCATTACCCAACAATTGGCAAAATTGCTTTACTCCCCCAAGGCCGGAAACAAATTACAGCGAATGATGCAAAAACCCATCGAATGGGTGATCGCCGTCAAATTGGAGCGTTATTACAGCAAGGATGAAATTATCAATTTATATCTCAATAAATACGATTTCAACTACAACGCCGTAGGTATAGAATCGGCTGCACGAACCTATTTCAACAAAAAACCGGCCGAATTGAATATTCAGGAATCGGCCATGTTGATAGGCATGTTGAAAAATTCGTCACTCTATAATCCTATACGCCGACCGGAACTTACTCTCCAACGACGCAATGTGGTAATCGAGCAAATGCGAAAAGCCGGATACCTGAGCCGACAGGAGGCCGATTCACTCAAACAAACGCCTCTAAACGTTGACTTTAACAGACTGAGTCATGTGGATGTTCCGGCTCCTTATTTTCGTCAATACCTGGGCATGATTATGATGGCAAATAAGCCCGATAAAAGAGATTATCCCGCAACATGGCAACGGCAACAATTTATTGAAGATTCCATTGCATGGGAAACCAATCCTCTATATGGATGGTGCCATAAAAACAAAAAAACCGACGGCTCGGATTACAATATTTATACCGATGGGTTGAAAATATATTCGACTATCGATTCACGTATGCAAAAATATGCCGAAGAATCCGTCAAAGAATATCTCGGAGGCTATTTACAACCTCTTTTTGATAAAGAAAAAGCAGGGAAAAAATATGCACCGTTCTCTTCCGATGTCAGCAACAAAGTGGAAGATCTGATGGCAAATGCCATGCGTCAGACCGATCGATACAGGGGTATGAAAAAAGCCGGTTATAGCGAAGAAGAGATTTTGAGGTATTTCAAAAACGAAGAAGTAGAAATGAAAGTTTTCTCTTGGGAAAAAGGAGAAATCGATACGGTTATGACGCCTTGGGATTCCATCCGATATCATAAATCATTTCTTCGTTCGGGATTCATGGCAATGGATCCTTATACAGGACATGTAAAGGCATATGTAGGGGGACCCGACTTCAAATTCTTCAAATACGATATGGTCAGTACAGGGAAAAGGCAGATAGGTTCAACCATCAAGCCTTTCCTTTATACCCTGGCTATGGAAGAAGGGATGACGCCCTGCGACCAAATGCTGCACGTTCCTCAAACGCTGACGGATGAAAACGGACGGGAATGGACCCCGCAAAACCCGGGTGCTCGTGCTGTTGGCGAACTGGTGACCATCAAATGGGGGTTACAAAATTCGAGTAACTGGGTAACGGCATATTTAATGAAAATGTTTTCGCCGTATGCCTTTGCCCGATTGCTGAAATCCTTCGGGCTTAAAAGTCCGATAGACCCGGTGGTTTCACTCGCACTGGGTATTTGCGATGCTTCTGTTTCGGAAATGGTGAGTGGATATTCTTCATTTGTAAACAAGGGTATTCGTGTGGAACCCCTGATGGTAACCCATATCGAAGATTCTTACGGCAACCTAATTGCAACGTTTATTCCTCAAATGCACGAAATATTCAGCGAAAGTACGTCATACAAAATGCTCGATATGCTGAAAGCGGTAATTGACGGAGGAACGGGCAGTCGATTACGAAGGATTTATAACCTGAAAGGAGAAATGGGAGGCAAAACAGGAACCACACAAAACCATTCCGACGGTTGGTTCATGTCGTTTACTCCTTCGATTGTTGCCGGATGCTGGGTGGGCGGAGAAGACCGTTCCATTCATTTCGACCGCATGGCATATGGCCAAGGGGCAAGTATGGCGTTGCCCATCCACGGACTATTCTACCAAAAAATATACGCCGATCCCTCGCTGAATATGAGCGACAACGGTGTTTTTGAGGTTCCGCCCCAATATAAGAATCCGTGCTCCGGAACGCAAAATTACCCTTCGGAATACGAGGAAGTGACAACCGAAGGAATCGATGATATGTTCAATTAATCCGACAAGGAATATTTATTGTGGGAATAATTCCGGTTTAATCGGTAGCAAACAAATCGATTTTTTTGCCATTGATGCGGACATTTTTAATGACCGGATTTTCGATTACATCTCCCTTTATCTCCGTATCGCTTTGCGCTTCTAAGTTGAACTTAGCTTTAAATACTACACGATTTGATATTTAACATTCATCATTTTTTAATGGAACCTTTCGACTATTCCTTCGATTATTTTTCATACATTTGGCCACAAAATTCATCTTTATGAAGTATGAGATAGAACGGAAATTCTTGGTGAAGGGCGACTATAAATCAAAGTCATCTGCTTTTCATCGTATCATGCAGGGATATCTTTCTACGGATTCGCCACTGGTTGTAAGGGTTCGTATATCCGATGAAAAGGCATATCTGACCATCAAAAGCACAGTTAATGGCAGTGAGTTTTCCCGCTATGAATGGGAATATGAGATCCCTTTAAAAGAAGCGGAAGATATGCTGAAGTTTTGCGGAAAATCGGTTATCGAAAAAACACGTTATGTGGTAAAAGTGGGAAAAAGTACATTTGAGGTAGATGAATTTCATGGGGAAAATGAGGGACTCACCATTGCCGAAATTGAGTTAGAGAGCGAGAATCAGTCGTTTGAAAAGCCGGAATGGCTGGGAGAAGAAGTTACAAACGATATCCGATATTATAATGCGTATTTATCTAAATATCCTTATTGTAAATGGAAAAAATAAAAAAAACCGGGAATCATCATAGAAACCCGGTTTGATTTATTTTAATCCAACACGGTTATCCAACCGTAAGGATCGGGCTCGTCACCATATTGAATGGCTCGCAGTTTATGATATAACTTCTCGCAAACCGGTCCCGGTTTATCGTCCGTGCAGAACACATACGTTTTATTTTCAGCCAAATCATCGATACGCGAAATAGGACTAATTACGGCGGCCGTTCCGCAAGCACCGGCTTCTTCAAATGTAGAAAGCTCTTCTACCGGAACACGACGTTGCTCAATCTTCATCCCCATATCTTTTGCCAGTTGCATCAAACTTTTATTGGTTATGGATGGAAGAATGGAAGTAGATTCCGGCGTAACATACGTGTTATTTTTAATTCCGAAGAAATTTGCAGGACCACATTCATCGATATACTTTTTTTCTTTAGCGTCGAGATACAATACGGAAGAATATCCCATTCTGTGGGCTTTTTCGTCAGCCGGCAAACCCGCAGCATAATTTCCACCCACCTTATACCTTCCTGTTCCTAGAGGTGCTGCACGATCATATTCGCGCAAAATTACCATGGGTGTAGGTTTAAATCCTTCTTTGAAATAAGGACCGACCGGTGTAACAAAAACAATAAGAAGGTATTCTTTGGCAGGTCTCACTCCAACTTGAGCAGTGGTTCCGATCAGTAACGGACGAATATAAAGGGAAGCTCCGCTTTCGTAAGGCGGAACAAACCGCCGATTTTTTTTGACAGCCGTTACCACCATCTCTTCAAATAATTCTACCGGCGGTTCTGCCATCAAAATACCGCGTGCAGACGATTGCATTCGCAATGCATTATCACGCATGCGAAAGATACGCACTTTGCCGTCTTTTCCCATAAAAGCCTTCTGCCCTTCAAATACTTCCTGCCCGTAATGCAAACACGTGGCTGCCATATGCAGATTCAGATATTCGGAGGTTTCCAGTTGAGGCTCACTCCATTTTCCGTCACGATAATAACTTCGTACGTTATAATCGGTTTTCATATAGCCGAACGATAAATTCGACCAATCAATCGTATCCATGTTGTAAAAATTTATAAGAGAATATTGAATTGTTTATTTTGAATTATCTAAACCCACAAAGATAATATTATTTCATCAAAAATGTAAAATTAACAATTTAAATCACTATTTTCGTGCTACGAAATATGATTGATCAAGTTACTATAGAACGTATTCAGGATGCTGCACGTATTGTAGATGTGGTAGCCGATTTCATTACACTTCGCAAAAGGGGATCGAATTATGTTGGCTTGTGTCCCTTTCATGATGATCATTCGCCGTCATTTTACGTTTCTCCTGCCAAAAACATTTGCAAGTGCTTTGTATGCGGAGAAGGAGGTGCTCCGGTGCATTTTATCATGAAACACGAGCAACTCTCCTATTATGAAGCATTGAAATATCTGGCAAAAAAATACCACATTGAAGTAGAAGAAAAGGAACTGACCGACGAAGAAAAGCAAGCACAGAGCATCCGCGAAAGCCTGTTTATCTTGAACGAATATGCCCGCGATTTCTTCGTGAAAACACTTCATGAACATCCTGAAGGAAGAGCTGTCGGAATGAGTTATTTTCGTGAACGCGGTTTCCGGGACGATATCATTAAAAAATTTCAACTCGGATATAGCCCCGAACAACGCGATGCTTTTTCTTCCGGGGCACTGAAGGCCGGTTATCAGCGCGAATATTTATTAAAGTCAGGGCTTGCAGTAGGGGAAGAGAGTATGCTCCCGCTCACTGACCGTTTTCGAGGAAGAGTCATTTTCCCTGTTCATACCCTTTCGGGAAAAGTGGTGGCTTTTGGTGGCCGCATTCTTAAAAAGGCAGAAAACACAGGGAAATACATCAATTCACCCGAAAGCGAAATTTACTCCAAGAGCAATGAGCTTTACGGAATCTATTTTGCCAAAAATGCCATAGTCAAACAAGATCGTTGTTATTTGGTGGAAGGCTATACCGATGTAATTTCCATGCATCAGGCGGGGATAGAGAACGTAGTTGCATCGTCGGGAACAGCGCTTACGCACGGACAGATACGTTTGATTCGCCGTTTCTCCAATAATATTACGGTTTTGTATGATGGCGATACGGCAGGGATTAAGGCTGCGTTGCGCGGAATCGATTTGCTGCTTGAAGAAGGCATGAATGTGAAAGTGGTATTGCTGCCCGATGGTGAAGATCCCGATTCGTTTGCGCGCAAACAAAATGCGGAAAGTTTTAGCCGTTATATCAACGAACATGAAGTCGATTTTATTCGTTTCAAGACCCAACTTCTACTAAAAGAAGCAGCCAACGATCCCATAAAACGCGCCGGATTAATTACCGATCTTGTACAAAGTATTTCGGTGATCCACAACAATATTACCCGTTCCGTTTATATTCATGATTGTGCCGCCTTGATGAATGTTGACGAAAAAATACTGATTAGAGAAGTCAACAAAATCCGATTAAAAAATATTGAAAAACAAAAGGAACGCTCTTCTGACAAGAAAGAAGATTTACCTGTTGATCATGATGATGCGTCTCGCTCTTTTTTTCCGGAAGATCCCTATGAGAAGTATGAACGACAAATCATCCGATATGTTATTCGTTACGGCATGAACCCGATTTATAGACGTTTTAAAAAAGAAAAACGGCGGGAAGGCAAAAATGTGGTCGAAATTGATGTTCTTGTTGAAGAAGGTCCTTCGGTCATCCATTTTATAAAATATGATCTTGAACGTGATCATATCCAATTTACCCATCCTATATATCAGCAAATATTTGAAGAAGCTGTAGAAAAATCGACAGAAAAGGATTTTGCGCCCGACAAGTATTTTCTTTATCATCATGACCCAAAAATCGGTAAACTAGCCTCAGAGTTGATGACCGATAAATATCATCTTAGTAAGATTCATGCTAAATTTTTGGGCGAAGATATCAACAATAAAGATTCTCGTCTCATTGAAGAAAATTTGCTTGAAGCATTGGTGCCGCGAGCTACTACCGAACTGAAAAATGCCTATGTTATGCAAAAGATTGAGAATGTAAAAAAAGCTATCCAAAAAGCGGATGCCGACGAAATGATAATCCTTCTTCAGGAATTACAGCAATTACAAAATATCAAAAAAGAATTGGCAAAAATATTGGGGGAACGCATTGTATTGAAATATTAAACCCGGATTTCTCATTAGCTAAGGTTTCTTACTCCTATTTACATGTATTATCTCGAAACGAAAGATATTGTAAAACAGTATGCCGAACATTTGGCATTAAATGGTGTGAGCATCGCTGTGCCACAAGGTTCTGTCTTTGGCCTTCTTGGTCCAAACGGCGCAGGGAAAACCACGCTCATCCGCATCATTACCCGCATCATTGCGCCTGACAGTGGTGTAATCCTCGTTAACGGCCGTCCGTTTACCGGGCAAGATGTGTATCGTATCGGCTATTTACCCGAAGAAAGAGGCCTGTATAAAAAAATGAAAGTGGGCGATCAGGTAATGTATCTTGCTCAACTTAGGGGGATGTCGAGAAAAAATGCACAAACTGAACTGACAAAATGGTTCCGTCAGTTCAACATCACGAATTGGTATAACCGTAAAGTTGAAGAATTGTCGAAGGGGATGCAGCAAAAAGTGCAATTTATTGCTACCGTTATCCACAATCCCGAGTTGATAATTTTAGATGAACCCTTTAGCGGTTTCGATCCCTTAAATGCCGATATCATCAAAAACGAGATACTTCGGCTCAAAAATGAAGGAAAAACTGTTCTTCTCTCTACTCACGATATGGAATCGGTGGAAGAATTATGTGATAACATTGCTTTGATCAATCAATCGAAAGTGGTGTTGCATGGAAATATTTTTGAAATCAGAAACGCTTACAGGCAACATGTTCTTCGCTTCAGATTATTTTCTGATGATTTTGAAATGGAGAATGAATCATTTACTGTACTATCCAAAGAAAAAAAACACGAATATATCGATGTGAGAATTCAAAAAAAGGTCGAGATGGAAAATACGGAACTTATCAAACTGATCTTGAATACCTATCCGGTAATTTCTTTCGAAGAAGAACTTCCTACCATGCGCGAGGTTTTCGTGAGTGCGGTTACATCTCAGTCCATAAAAGACAACTGACTTATGAATACGCTCGGATTAATCATACAACGCGAATATAGTTCTCGCGTCACAAAAAAAACGTTTATCCTTTTCACGATATTCATGCCGGTCCTTTTTTTAGCATTGGCTTTTGTTCCTCTTTGGTTATCGACAATAAAAGATTCCGAAATCAAAAAAATTGTCGTGATTGATCATACAGGAATTTATGCTCCTGAATTTAAATCCACGGATGACTACCGATTTGAAATCGTCGGTAAAGCAGACGAATCAGCTAATTATACTCCTCGGCTTGGAAAAGATTTTTTTGCCATTCTTCAAATAACGGACGATTTGAGTAAAAAACCGCAGAATGTATTCTTGATCTCCGAAAAACAAGTTCCGATGAGTTTATTGAAAAACATCGAAAAAGTACTTTCAGAAAAAGTGACGCGACAAAAGCTCGACGAATTATCTGCTTCCGGCAATGTGGATGCTCAAACCATCGTAAAAGTTCGCCACATCATTGAATCGGGTGCTAATGTGTCTGTTTCGACGTTGCGTTTGAACAAAGAGGGAGAAACCTTTGCCTCTTCTTCAATGCTTTCCTCTATTGTTGGTATCGCTTTCACCCTGTTGATATACATTTTTCTTATGAGTTACGGGGGAATGGTGATGCAAGCTGTGCTGGAAGAAAAGCGGAGTCGAATTGTAGAAGTACTGGTATCTTCCGTTAAACCGGTAAATTTGCTAATCGGAAAAATCGTCGGAATCGGGTTAGTGGGATTAACACAACTCTTCATTTGGGCATTGCTGCTGGGTAGTCTGACCATGGTTTTAGGCATTTTGCCGGTTTTTTCTAACGATGCAGCTACCTCTTCTCAACTGATGAACAACTCAATGCAGCCGGTAAATATGTCGGAAATTGTTGCCATGTTTCAAACGATAAATTGGTTGGAAATCATCTTATATTTCATCGTTTTCTTTATTGGTGGATATGTGTTATATGCATCTATCTTTGCCATGATCGGGGCTTCGGTCGACAATGAACAAGATACTCAACAATTTATGATGCCTATAACGATTATTCTCTTATTTGCTTTTTATGCCGGTTTTTACAGCATAGAAAATCCTGACGGTCCATTAGCTTTCTGGTGTTCGTTTATCCCTTTTACTTCACCTGTGGTGATGATGGTGCGCATTCCTTTTGGGATTCCGGCTTGGGAAAAAATTCTTTCAGTGATCATTTTATACGGTTCTTTTGTCGTTATTTCGATTTTTTCTGCCAAAATTTATCGTGTAGGAATATTGATGTATGGGAAAAAACCCACGGTAAAAGAAATAATAAAATGGGCAAAATATAAATAAATGTAAACTATTTTATTGCTAAAATCGACAAAAAGTCGTATTTTTGCCGGCTATAAAATCGTTTTTGAAAGGAATTCGGCATTTTTTCTTTTCAAACGGTAGAAATTTATTGAAAGCAGTATTAATCATTTTTCAAATAAAATAGGGATGTATGAAATTTGAAAAGATGCAGGGGACAGGTAACGATTATATCTATTTTAATTTGTTTGAAGAAAAAATAGATAACCCTTCGGCATTGTCCATAAAGTTAAGTGACCGGCATTTTGGTGTAGGCGGCGATGGCATTGTGCTGATAGGCCCTTCGGACGAAGGCGATTTTTCCATGCGCATGTTCAATGCTGACGGCAGTGAAGCCGAAATGTGTGGCAACGCTTCACGCTGTGTGGCAAAATACCTATATGAAAGAGGATTGACAAAAAAACGGGAAATTGCCTTAGATACCAAAGCAGGCATAAAATATCTTCAACTGTTTATTGATCCCCAAACCGATACCGTCCAACGGGTACGCGTAAATATGGGGAAAGCTGATTTTTCTTCCCGTTCCATTCCGGTTATTTCCGAACTTTCCGAAGTAATCGACCAACCGTTGACCATCGATGAAAAGACATATCGCATAACCTGTGTATCGATGGGTAATCCTCACGCCGTTATTTTCATGTCGGGCATCGACGCATTGAAACTTGATGAGATAGGACCCAAAATCGAAAATCACCCCATGTTCCCTCAACGAACCAATGTGGAATTTATCGAAGTCATTGATCGCCATACGCTCAAAATGCGCGTATGGGAGCGAGGTAGCGGCGAAACCCTTGCCTGTGGAACAGGTGCTTGTGCCTCCTTGGCAGCGGGTGTCCTAAATGATCGTTGCGATACCTCTGTCACTGTGAAATTAAAAGGAGGCGATCTTCACATCGAGTGGGATAAAGTTCATAACCAAGTATATCTGACAGGCGATGCCCATTTTGTTTTTAAGGGAGAAATTCCCGATTAAAAAGAATTCATCAACCATTAACTCAGTAAAATATGTTTACGATAAATGAAAATTTTCTTAGGCTGAACGAAAATTATCTTTTTACTACTGTTGCCGAGAAAATCAAACAATTTTCATCTGAACATCCGGATGCAAACATTATTCGTTTAGGGATCGGCGACGTGACATTGCCTTTACCGCCGGCTGTTATTAAAGCCTTGCATAAAGCCGTAGATGAAATGGCGGTAAAAGAAACTTTTCGGGGTTACGGACCGGAGCGAGGATACGATTTTTTACTTGAAAAAATTGCCGAGAACGATTATCGTGCACACGGTATCGATATTTCTACCGATGAAATATTTGTGAGTGACGGAGCGAAAAGCGATACGGGAAATATTGTAGATATCTTAGGCGAAAACAATATGGTCGGAATCACCGATCCGGTTTACCCGGTGTATTTGGATTCCAATATAATGAGAATAAAAGAGCGCTCCATTACCAACAGTAAAATTGTGTTTCTCCCTTGTCATCCCGAAAACAATTTCTTGCCTGAGATACCCAAAAAAAGAGTAGATGTCATTTACCTGTGTTATCCCAATAATCCTACCGGTACGGTCATGAAAAGGGACGAACTGAAAAGATGGGTAATTTATGCGCTCGAAAACAAAAGCCTCATTTTATTTGATGCAGCTTATGAGGCTTATGTTACAGAAGATGACGTTCCTCACAGTATTTTCGAAATTGAGGGAGCAAAATCGTGCGCAATCGAATTTCGTTCCTACTCCAAAAATGCCGGCTTCACCGGTCTGCGCTGCAGCTACACGGTGGTGCCAAAAGAACTAAAAACAAAAGCTTCCAACGGCACCTATGTTTCTCTGAATCAATTATGGCTCAGACGCCAGTCCACCAAATTCAATGGAACAGCCTATATTATTCAACGGGCAGCAGAAGCCGTGTATTCTCCGGAAGGAAAAGAGGAAGTTAAAGGATTGGTAAATTATTATCTGGAAAATGCGAAGACTATCCGCGAAGGACTCCAAGAGAAGGGTTGGACTGTATATGGTGGCGTAAATTCGCCCTATATATGGCTGAAATGCCCCGATACAAATGATTCGTGGCAGTTTTTTGACCGGTTGCTCAATGAGCGTCACATCGTAGGTACTCCGGGGGTAGGTTTTGGCCCAAGCGGCGAAGGTTATTTTCGTCTCACGGCTTTCAACAGTCACGAAAAAACTCGGGAAGCCATTGAACGAATTAAGAAATGGGAAATATAAATCATAAAATAAGCGGCGTTTGGCCGCTTATTTTATGTAGCCTTGTTTCCGTATTCAAAACATCTTGATAATTCGTTCAATCCCTTTTATCAGCGCATCAACCTCTTCATAAGTGTTGTAAAAAGCCAGCGACGCACGAACCGTTCCTTGTATGCCCAATTCTTTCATCAAGGGCTCTGCACAATGATGCCCTGTGCGTACGGCTATCCCCATTTTATCGAGCAGCATCCCCATATCATACGGATGAATACCATCCACCAGAAAAGAAATTACACTGCTTTTGTTTGCTGCTTTGCCATATATATGCAGCCCCTTAATGTCTTGTAGCCGTTGAGTGGCATATTCCAGTAACTCACGCTCATAGCAAGAAATAGGTTCCAATCCAATTTCCGAAACATAGTCTAATGCCGTGGCTAAAGCGGCAGATCCAACAAAATCGGGCGTACCTGCCTCAAATTTAAAAGGGATCTCGCTATACGTGGTTTTTTCGAAACTTACGCTGGCAATCATTTCACCGCCACCCTGATATGGAGGCAAGGCATCCAACCAATTTTCCTTCCCATATAGAATGCCGATTCCTGTGGGTCCATATATCTTATGGGATGAAAAAACCAGAAAATCACAATCGATTTTTTGTACATCAATCGGCAGGTGTTGTACCGACTGTGCTGCATCAATCAAAACAGGAATATCGTGTTCGTGTGCAATTTTCGTTATTTCTTCAATAGGATTGATCGTTCCCAATACGTTGGAGATATGAGTTACGGCAATCAGTTTGGTGAATGGAGAAATTTTTTTCACCAATTCATCGAGGTGCAATTCGCCGTTTTCGTCTATAGGAACTACCCGAAGTTTTACTCCCTTGATATCGCCTTGCAGTTGCCACGGAACGATATTGGAGTGATGCTCCATTGCCGTGATGAGAATTTCGTCACCTTCCTTGCAAAATGCCCGGCAAAAGGATGAGGCTACCAGATTAATGGATTCCGTTGCTCCACGAGTGAAAACAATTTCATTGGGAGATTTTGCCCCAATGAATTTTTGTACGGTTAACCGTGCCGATTCGTGAGCATTAGTGGCTTCCTGACTCAAAAAATGTACTCCGCGATGGACATTGGCATTGAGGTTATAGTACATTTCTTCTATTTTATCCACCACACAGTGGGGTTTTTGAGTGGTGGCAGCATTATCCAGATACACTAACGGTTTTCCGTAAACCGTGCGTGAAAGAATGGGGAAATCTTTTCGTATCTCAGTTATATTCAACATCATTTGCATACATTACAGTTCCCACATCGCAACAATTCGCCCCGGAATCGCTTGTCTATCAAATATTCCAACCGGTCGTGCAGAATGTCGATATGAATCATGTCTACCACATCTTTCGTAAAAGCCACCATAAGTAACATGCGTGCTTCCTCTTCGGGGATACCTCGTGCTTGCATATAAAACAGGGCATCTTCATCGAGTTGTCCTGTTGTCAGACCATGCGAACATTTCACGTCGTCGGCATAAATCTCGAGCTGAGGCTTTGCATACATGTGCGCATCTTCAGAAGAGCAAAGATTTCGGTTACTTTGATAGGCTTCTGTTTTTTGTGCCCCTTTTTCCACCAAAATTCTTCCACAAAAAACGCCGGTCGACTTCTCCTGCAAAACATACTTAAACAATTCGTTGCTTGTACAATGCGGTACGGCATGATCGAGAAAGGCAAAATTATCGGTATGTTGTTCTTTGTCGCTTATCACCAGTCCGCCTACGTGCGTTTCGGCATATTCTCCGGATAATCGGAAACGGTAATCATTGCGGGTATAACCGTTGTGAAGGGTAATTCCTGCAGCCGTCACTTTCGATTGTTCTTTCTGAAGGCAGTATAACGAACTTATCCGGGTTACTTTCACCGAATTCTCTTCCAATTCGTAAAATTCGACTTGGGCATTTTCTCCGGCTACCATTTCCGTTACTTGGGTTACCACAAAATTCACATCGTCCACCGTATGGTCGCATATCAACAATTTGACGTCGGCATTTTTCTCGGCAATGAGTAAAATACGCCGGTTTACGTTCAAATTGACACCTCCGCGAAGAATGTTAATCAGCTGAAGTGGCTTTTCAACAACCGTATTTTCAGGCACGTACACCACAAAACCATCTTGAGCAAACATTGTATTGTAAGCGGTGACACCGTTATCGGCTGCTGCGATTTTATTGTAATACATGCTGAAAGAGCGGGGATATTTTTCGGAAAATGTCTGTAAGCTTCCTACAAATACTCCGTTGGGTAGCGGTAGATCGGGTTGCGTTTTATCGTAATATCGGTCATTGATGAGGAAGAAGACATGAGCATTCAGATGAGGTACGTCGCATTTAAAGGCATCGTAAGGATTTACCGGAATGGGGATATTTCGAAGATTAAGCCCTAAATCTGCATCAAAAGCACGTGAAATATCCGATTGTTTGTAATCTTCCAGTTTTGAAGTCGGAAAGCCCCATTTTTTGAATGCCTCGAAAGCCGCATCGCGTTCTTTATTAAGCCCTTCCGTAGCATTTTGGTCAATTACCTCCCGATAAGTTTCAAACAGGTCAATATATTGTTGTTCAATCATTTTTAAAGCTATTGGTTATTCCATTGCATTGTTGATGAGGCTTTCGTAACCATTTTCCTCAAGTTCCAAAGCCAATTCAGGACCTGCGGTTTTGATGATTTTCCCGTTATACAACACATGAACTACATCGGGTTTGATATAATCGAGCAGACGCTGATAGTGAGTGATCACGATCACTGCATCATCCTTTGTATGAAGTTTATTGACTCCGGTGGCTACAATTCGCAATGCATCAATGTCGAGACCCGAATCCGTTTCGTCCAAAATAGAAAGTTTGGGATTGAGCATCGCCATTTGGAATATTTCGTTCTTTTTCTTTTCACCTCCGGAGAAACCTTCGTTTACCGAACGATTTACCAGTTGGCTGTCTATTCCCAGCATCTCTCGTTTATCGCGCATGAGCTTCAGAAAATCGCTTGCAGAAATGGGATCTTCCCCTCTGTATTTTCGATGTTCATTAACGGCTGCTCGCATGAAATTGACCATACTGACGCCGGGAATTTCTACCGGATATTGAAAACTCAGAAAAATGCCTTCTCGTGCTCGATCTTCCGGTTTCATTTCCAACAAGTTCTTCCCGTTAAAGAAGATGCTCCCCTGTGTAACATTAAAACGTGAGTTTCCTACAATAACCGATGCTAACGTACTTTTTCCGGATCCATTCGGTCCCATAATGGCATGAATTTCTCCTTTTTTAATTGCCAAATCAATGCCTTTGAGTATTTCTTTTCCCTCTACGGAAACGTGTAAGTTTTTTATTTCGAGTAAATTTTCCATCTTTTCATTATTAACTAAAAATTATTCCTTTTTAGGGTTTTCTCTCTGCATTTTATAGATCAATTCCTCTTCTTTAGCCTGTTCCGACTCATCTTGAGATTCCATGTTTTTTTTGAAGACATCAGAAGCGAAAACAAACTTCTTTAATGCTTCGCTTTCGGAATCGTTGAGTTTTTCTTTTGGACCTTCCCATTCTTTAACTCCTTCGTTAAGAAAGACAATATGATCCCCAATATTCATAACCGAATTCATGTCGTGAGTAACTATAACGGAAGTTATTTGGAAATCTTTGATAATGCTGGCAAGAAGCCCGTCAATCAATTGCGAAGTTTGAGGATCGAGACCCGAGTTGGGCTCATCGCAAAACAAATATTTGGGATTTAAAGCAATTGCACGAGCTATGGCTGCTCTTTTCATCATTCCCCCGCTTATTTCAGAAGGATAAAGATGGGCTGCTTGCAACAAATTTACTCTTTCCAAACAAAATTCAGCCCTTTGACGTCGTTCCTTTTTACTTAGCCGGGAAAACATATCCAATGGAAACATGACATTTTCGAGCACAGTTTTAGAATCGAACAATGCCGATCCCTGGAAAAGCATACCCATTTCGCGTCGCAATTGTTTAATCTCCTTAGGTTTCATGGTAAGTAAATTGCGCCCTTCGTAAAGAATTTCACCCGAAGTGGCACGAATAAGCCCTACCATACATTTAAGAAATACCGTTTTACCTGATCCGCTTTTCCCGATTATCATGTTAACGATCCCTTTACGAAAAGTTGCCGATATATCATTCAGCACAAGATGTCCTTCAAATTCTTTAGATAAATTTTTGACTTCAATCATTTATTCTCCCCTTTTATCCCATTACCAACTGTGTGAAAACCAAATCGGTCATCAAAATCAAAACACTGTTTATTACCACTGAATCCGTACTTGCTTTTCCCACTTCCAATGCTCCCCCGTGTACATTGTAACCAAAATAGGCAGACACAGAAGAAATAATAAATCCGAAAATCATCGATTTGGCAATGGAGTACCAAATAAAAAATTCCCGAAAGAAAGCGCGTAGGCCATACACATATGTTGCTACCGGTGGATTTCCGGTGAAAGCACAAATAATGTAGCCCCCAAGCAAACCAACGAAAATACTGAAAACAACCAAAACAGGCATGAAAACCACAAAAGCCAATATTTTGGGAAGAATAAGATAATTCGCTGAGTTAACCCCCATGATTTCAAGTGCATCTATTTGCTCGGTAATGCGCATAGTTCCTATTTCGGATGCAATATTCGATCCCACTTTCCCGGAAAGGATAAGGCACATAATCGTCGATGAAAACTCCAGAAGGATGATTTCACGCGACACTACCCCTACTGTATAGGACGGAAGAAACGGATAAGTCAGGTTTAATGCCAGCTGCATTACGATGACAGCACCGATAAAAAGAGAAATGAGAACAACAAGCCATATGGACGTAACCCCCAGTTTATGAAGTTCTTTAAGAAATTCTTTAAAGAACTCTCTCAATCTGTCAGGAGGCATCAGTACTTGTTTCATCATTACTGCATATTCACCTATGCTTTCCAATAATCCGGAGAGAGACATATCGATATAATAATTTCGAATTTATTCATGCAAAGATAACTATTGTTTTTCTTTTTTTGATAGTTAGCCAAAAGGATGATGAGTCATTTTTAGTTACCTTTGCAATAGAATGAAAATGAGGAAGCCCTATTTAGAAATAAAGATAATTATTATAGGTCTTTCAACAACTTATCTTTATTGTTCTCATAGAAACACATCCGCGATTCCATGAAAGCGTCCCAGTGATTGGCATATTTTACCTCAGTATCGATATTGAAATCTTCCGAGCCGAACTGATCGATGCGTTTCATCAAAAAATTTATCGTTATCAGGTTAATATCCAATGCAGGTTGATAAGCCAGCAATGGCTCGTTTTTGGGTAAAGGGATGGCAGAAATGATCTGCATATTCAGCAAATCATCCAGAATTTCATTGGTGAGTCCGATCGGGATTTCACAGCTTTCCGAGATCTCGTCGTTGTTGAGAGGCATCTTCCCTTCAGCAAATCGTTTCACGATTACTGAAGCAATGATCAATGTAAAAAAATCGCGGTAACGGCGACTGATGTTCTTGGTTTCTCTTTCAAAAGAAAATTTTCTTACATTTTGTGCAGCAAAAGACAAGGTTGCCCCAATCAAAACAATGTACCAAGATAATTGCAACCACAACAGCAACAACGGGATGGCGGCAAAAGTTCCGTAAATGGCATTGTATTTGGTAATCCATATTTGTCCATTGAGATAAAGAGTCTGAACAATTTGATAGGCTGCACCGGCGATAAGTCCGGCTATAAAAGCATTCAAAAATTTTACTTTTGCATTAGGCATTAATTTATACAAAAGCGTAAAAACGAGTACCGTAATAACATAAGGCAAGATATTGAGGTATTGCGTTGCGGGATACAGAATATAGATGTATTTTGTAAATGAATTCAGCACAATGGATAATCCGTAATTCAGAATAATCAGTATGGGCAAGAAAAGAATTAAGGCGAAATAATCAATAGCCCGCCGATGCATGCTTCGTCCTTTTTTGACTTGCCAAATCCGATTAAAATTATTTTCGATATCCCTAAACAAGGTAAAGACAGTATACAGCAACAAAACAACACCCACACCGGCAAAAACACCACTCCCTTTGGCATATTCCAACGAATTGTTAATCAGCGTAATGATTTCCATGGTTAGGTTCGATTCCCCTTGCGGTACATTCCCAATAGGCGTCATCCCCAAATAGTCCAGAATCTCGCTCTGAAGAATGTTTTCGAATCCGAAACCACGACCTATAGCAAACAAGACAGCCAGAAAGGGAACAATAGCCAACACCGTCCGGTAAGTAAGTGATGCCGCTTTCACTCCTAATTCGAGATCCAGCGTATTTCTTACGGTTAATATAATTGTTTTGATGAGGTTATAAAAAACACTGGTATTTTTGGACAACGATTTGTAATCGATACGCCAAATACCATAAGTAAGGAATTCGATCAGGTCTGCAATTTTTACCTTCCATCGGGTGATTCTCCCCGGTTTGTATTCCTTTTTTTCTGCCGTATTATTTTTATCTTTTTCAGGAATCATTCCTTTTGCAAAAATAAACAGCAGGTCTGTAAGCCGGGTTCTGTATCCCTGTAAAGGGATGTTTGTCATCTATCTGCGAACGATGTCACCATCGTTCTTTAGCGGCCTACCCCTCGGCATCGGGCGAGCAACCCTACTACATCCGATATACTTGGCCTTGCAACCCATAAGACGTACGGCATGCTGCATTGCTGCAACATCCGGTGAGCTCTTACCTCACCTTTTCACCCTTATCTGCCCGAAAGCAGACGGTTATTTTCTGTTACGTTACTCTGCTCTCACGAACAGCTTCCCGTTAGGAAGTATGGTGCTCTATGTTGCCCGGACTTTCCTCCCCGTACCTTGGTACGTGGCGACAAACCGACCTGCTGTCTATTTGCAAAAGTAATATTAAATTAATGATTTGCTACTAAATCGGTCTAATTTTTAAACATAGACTAAATTAGTCTCTATATGTTTAATCTTTAGCGTTTAAAATATGAATTAAATTTTAAGGGGTAAAAGAAAATCCCGCATTTTTAGGGCGGGATCTTCAACGGGTTTATATCAAACGTTATTAATCGAGATGAGGACCTGCTTCAACCAATGCTACTCCTTCTTCGTGTCCCGAAAATTTGGTGAAGTTCTTAATGAAGCGGGCAGCCAAATCTTTGGCCTTTCTCTCCCATTCCGAAGGATCGGCATAGGTATCACGTGGATCGAGCACTTTCGTGTCCACCCCTTTCAGCTCGGTAGGAATAGCCAAACCAAAATAAGGAATCGTTTTAGTAGGAGCATTATCGATCGATCCGTCGAGAATGGCATCGATGATTCCTCTCGTATCTTTAATGGAAATACGTTTTCCGGTACCGTTCCATCCCGTGTTAACGAGATAGGCAGTGGCTCCGACATGTTCCATCCTTTTGTTCAATTCTTGAGCATATTTTACAGGATGAAGCGAAAGAAATGCAGCTCCAAAACATGCCGAGAAAGTAGGTGTCGGCTCTGTTATGCCACGTTCTGTTCCGGCCAACTTGGCTGTAAATCCCGAAAGAAAATAATATTTTGCTTGTTCGGGTGTCAAAATCGATACCGGAGGAAGCACTCCAAATGCATCGGCCGATAAGAAAATCACGCGTTTAGCATGAGGACCTTTTGAAACCGGTTTAACGATATTTTTAATATGGTAAATGGGATAAGACACCCGCGTATTTTCCGTCACGGATTTGTCGCTGAAATCAATTTTCCCGTTCTCGTCTACTGTGACGTTTTCCAAAAGGGCATCTCGCTTGATGGCATTGTAAATGTCGGGTTCGCTTTCTTTGCTCAAGTTATAAACCTTGGCATAGCAACCACCTTCAAAGTTGAATACTCCGTCATCATCCCAGCCATGCTCGTCGTCGCCAATCAGCAAACGTTTAGGATCGGTCGACAAGGTAGTTTTCCCTGTTCCTGACAAACCGAAGAAAATAGCCGTATTTTCGCCGTTCATATCGGTATTTGCCGAACAGTGCATCGATGCGATTCCTTTTAACGGCAGTAAGTAGTTCATGTAAGAGAACATACCTTTTTTCATTTCACCGCCATACCATGTACCGCCAATCAGCTGCATTTTTTCGGTTAAATTGAAAACAACAAATGTCTTCGAATTCAAACCAAGTTCTTTCCAACGATCACCGGCATCGGTTTTAGAAGCGTTAAGTACTACAAAATCGGGTTCGCCATAATTGGCCAATTCTTCTTCCGTAGGACGGATAAACATATTTTTAACGAAGTGAGCTTGCCAAGCTACTTCCATTACAAACCGAACTTTCAAACGGGTAGCTTCGTTTGCACCCAAAAAAGTATCCATAACAAACAATCTTTTGCCCGAGAGTTGTTTCGTTGCAATTTTTTTCAGTTCAACCCATGTCGATTCGGGTAGAGGTTTGTTGTCGTTTGGATATTCAGGAGACGTCCACCAAAGGGTATCACGGGATACATCATCCATAATGAAGAACTTGTCTTTAGGAGAACGTCCTGTGTATATACCGGTCATCACATTTACAGCACCCAGTTCTGTAACTTGTCCTTTTTCCAAACCTTCCAACCCGGGTTTGGTTTCTTCTTCGAATAATTGATCGTATGAGGGATTATATACGATCTCTTTTACATCCGTAATGCCATACTTGCTTAAATCTAAATTAGCCATTTTATTAGCGTATTAATTGTTAAAATGTATACTAGTATTGTTCGTTGATTTTTAACCCAAAAACAACATGCAAAAATAATTATTTTATTTGAATAAAGAAAACAATTAAAGAAAAAATTCCATAATTACCCTTTTCCCTTCTTTAAGCGTACAAAAAATGAATAAACCGCTAGATAAGCAACTACACAAACCTTGAATAATGATTAATCATCTCGACAAAACTATTACCTTTGGGATTAAAGAACAAGAACATGAAAAAACTAATTTCATTACCGCCGCATATGGTGACTTATTTAAGAAGAAAAAATGATCCTGCTTTTTCGGATTATTTTTTTACCTCCGATCCTGTAAATAAAAAACTGGGATCGGGAGGAGGGACGGCCTGGCTGCTTAAAGAGAGCAAAGAGAATGAAGCCCATCGATGCGACTTTCTTGAATGGATTGGCAGGGAAAAACGTATACTGATTCATGCGGGAGGACAAAGCCGACGCTTGCCGGCTTATGCACCAACGGGAAAAGTATTCATCCCGATTCCGGTTTTTCGTTGGGCAAGGGGGCAAAAAATCAACCAAACGTTGTTATCGCTGCAACTGCCGTTGTACGAAAAAATAATGGAAGATATTCCGGCAAACCTGCATACTCTCATTACCAGTGGCGACGTATACATCCATAATGCCGGAAAAATTCCCAAGATTCCTCAGGCCGATATTGTTTGCTGCGGCATTTGGGTAGACGGTGAAATAGCAAGTCGGCATGGTGTATTCTTTTTTGATCGAAAATCTTCGTTTGCGCTTGACTTCATGCTGCAGAAGCCCGATACGGAAACGTTGCAACAACTTTCGCAGACGCACTATTTTATGTTGGATATCGGTTTATGGTTGTTGAGCGACAAAGCGGTAACCTTGTTAATGAAAAAATCAGGTTATGAAAAGGAAGGTGACGAGATTCAATTCTACGATCTGTATTCACAGTTTGGTCCGGCAATGGGCAACCATCCCACCATCATCGATCCGGAAATCAACGCGTTAAAAGTGGCCATTTTGCCGCTACACGATGCTCGCTTTTATCATTACGGCACATCCAAAGAATTGGTTTCATCCACCTTGTCCCTTCAAAACCAAACCTACAATCAGAAGTTTATTCTTCACAAAAAGATAAAACCGCATCCGGCAATCTTTGTACAAAACAGCCGGATCGATTATCCCTTGACGGCTGAAAATTCAGATATATGGATCGAAAACAGCTATATCGGCAACCGTTGGCAAATAAACAAAAAACATGTTCTCACGGGCATTCCGCCGAACGATTGGTCGCTCACCGTTCCCGAAGGCATTTGCATCGATGGGGTACCTATCGGCCGGAATAAATACGTGATCCGCCCTTATGGGTTCGAAGACACATTCAGTGGTAGTATTCACGATTCCGGCACGTATTGGATGGGAAAACCGGTAAAAGAATGGTTTGCAAAAAGAAGAATACCCGTCTCGGACGAACTTTTGTTCCGAACAGACGATATTCAGTTTTCCCGTCTTTTCCCGGTATGTAGCGGTTCCGAAGAAATGATTTCGGTATTAAAATGGATGATACTTGAAAACGAGGATGAGACTGCCAGAGAGATATGGCTAAAAAACAAGCGTCTATCTGCTGATGAAATTTTATCGCAAGCCGATATCCAAAAAATCATGGATTTGCGCGAAGCATTATTGAACGAAAATCGCGTGGCTTTGTCGAAAAATTATGCCAAGAGCGTCTTTTATCAAACCGATCTCGAAGAACAAGCGCATGCTTTTGCAAAGAATCGTTTACCCCTTCCTCCTCCTCTTCCTCCGGAAAGCGATCTGTTAATGCAAATGCACAACAGGATGTTCCGCAGCCGGACACTAGAACTCTCGGGGCTTTCGTTTCGAGAAGAACGCGAAAAAGCTTTTTCCTTACTGCGTAAAGGATTTATTGAAGCATCGGGTTTAAAAAAAATGAATCCATGCCTCAATGTCCATCCCGATCAAATTGTTTGGGCAAGAAGTCCTGTCCGCATCGATCTGGCAGGAGGGTGGACAGACACACCTCCGTATTGCTTGATGGAGGGAGGCAATGTGGTGAATGTCGCTGTCGAGCTCAATGGACAACCACCTATTCAGGTATATGTAAAACCTTCGGAGAAATTTACCATAACCCTGCGTTCCATTGACCTGGGGGCTACCGAAGTAGTTACCGATTACGCTTCGTTGGAGCAGTTCTATACGGTGGGATCCCCTTTTTCCATTCCCAAAGCGGCACTGGCACTATGCGGGTTTTCTCCTCATTTTTCAGAAAAAACCTATTCTTCACTTCATGAACAGCTACAGCAGTTAGGCTGCGGCATTGAACTCACCCTGCTCTCGGCCATTCCTGCCGGATCGGGTCTGGGAACAAGCAGCATCCTGGCAGCAACCGTTTTGGGTGCACTGTCCGATTTTTTTGGTCTGCAATGGTCAAAAACCGACATAGGCAAACAAACTCTTGTACTCGAACAGTTGCTTACCACAGGGGGCGGCTGGCAAGATCAGTACGGCGGTGTGTTGCACGGAGTAAAATTGTTGCGTACATACGAAGGATTCGATCAGGAACCGGTTGCGGGTTGGCTCCCCGATGATTTGTTTACATTGCCTCAATATCGCGATTGTCATTTACTTTACTATACGGGCATAACCCGCACGGCCAAACATATTCTGCAGGATATTGTTGCCGGCATGCTACTCAATAAATCGGAAACGCTTGCCCTTTTGGCCGACATGAAGCTTCATGCATTGGATACTGCCGAAACCATTCAGCTTGGAAAATTCGATGATTTAGGTTGGTGCGTCAACAAAACATGGGAACAAAAGCAACGCCTCGATATAGGTACCAATCCTCCTGCCATTGAAAAAATAATTGCGCCGGTAAAAGATTATACGTTGGGACTTGAGCTTCCGGGAGCCGGCGGCGGAGGATATCTTTACCTCATTGCCAAAGATCCCGAAGCGGCTGTCAACATTAAACGTGTACTTCGTGAAAATCCGCCCAACGACAAGGCCCGATTTGTGGAAATGGGTGTTTCACAGACAGGACTGCAAATTACCCGAAGTTAAAAATAATCATACAATGAAACGTTATTGTCAAACATTATCGCTAAAGAACGATCCTCAACTCATTGAGGCTTATATGCGTGAACATGCTCATGTTTGGCCTGAAGTACAGGCCGGAATAAAGGAAGTGGGAATTTTGGATATGCAGATATATATCCACGAGAATCAACTTTTTATGATTGTCGATACCGTTGACGATTTCGATTGGGAACGTGATATGAACCGATTGGCAACGCTACCGCGTCAAGCCGAATGGGAGGCTTACATGGATCGGTTTCAGGATGCAGGCGAAGGAAAGAAATCAAACGAAAAGTGGCAATTAATGACCCGTATCTTCAAATTGGAATAAACTTTAGTCATAAAAATTTTTCTCAAAAGCGCTTGCCACCTCCCTTTTCAGAATGAGTCGGTTCCAAAAGGCCGATAAAAAGCCTGTTCCATAGCCAACGAGCTGAATCCACGAAGCAGCAACGCTGTAAAGTCCTACTTTTACTGAGCGGTTTTTGATGGTCGAATCCATAAAAATCAACAAACAGTAAGCAAGAGGAATTGCCAGAAAAATGGGATAAAAAACGGAAAGCACCAATAACACGATCATGCCTATTACAAAAACCGCGGGTAACAGATGTACCGGTTTCAACGAATGAGGATGAAGCAAATATAAATTGATGCGGGCAATTCCCGAGTTGTACACCTGCTTGAAAAATTTTCTGAAATTTGTTCTGCGTTTATGATACACATAAGCCTCGGGAATAAGAGTAGTAGTAAATCCGTTTTCAATGAGACGAAGGCTGAAGTCGATATCTTCGCCAAAACGCATGTCACGAAATCCACCGACAGTATTGAATGCGTGTTTTGAAACCCCAAGGTTGAAGCTGCGCGGATGAAATTTTTCCATCGATTTTTTACGGCCCCGAATGCCCCCGGTTGTGAAAAAGGAGGTCATGCCATAATTTATTGCCTTTTGCACTGTCGTAAAGGTGGGGAGTGCTTTGTCCGGACCGCCATAGGCGTCATAATACTGCCGCGTGAGAAAATCGTTTACGATGTGAATGTAATCATTAGGAATTATGCAGTCTGAGTCGAAAAAAATCAAATAATCGTATCGTGCTTTTTGGGCACCTGCATTTCGAGATAAGCCCGGTCCGGAGTTTGTCTTTTCAAGGTAAGTTATCGGCAAGCAGTCTTTATATTTCCTCACTATTGCGTCACTTTTTTGATTGGAGCCATCTTCTACGATAATCACTTCAAATTGCCGGTTGGTTTGCCGGCTAAGGCTATCCAGCAGTTCATCCAATTCGGCGGGACGATTGAAAACAGGAATAATGACAGAAAATTGCATACCACTCTCAAACTTTTCAATGCAAAACTAACGAAATAAATTTTATATGCAGCAATGTTGGCGCATTTTAAGTAATTAAAACTAAAAATCCTGCTAAATAAATGTAAAAAATATTTGAATATTTGAAAAATCAACTTATCTTTGTCAAACCAATATATACAGGTGAAAAAAGAATTTTTTTAAAAGAAGATAAACGATTGATCCTTAACAATTTAAATACGTTTGTCGCAAGTAAGTATATGAGTAAGTTTCGAATTATAATTGCCATTTGTCTCATCATTTCATCTTTCAATTCATGTAAAGATGAGAATAAGGTTACTATAAAAGGCGAAATTTCAAATCTTGATTACCCTTATGTTATAGTGACCCATTTTTCAACCGATGTTTTGACCGTTGATACCTTGAAGATAGGTAACAAAGGACAATTCAACTATCGCACATCCATCGATACATTGACAATCTTTACCTTTTATTTTAACAATTATAACTCATCAGCTATTGTTTTTGCCGATAAAGGTGAGAAAATATCAATCAAAGGAGATGCTACCTTGCCCGACCTTATTCAGGTAAATGGTAACGAGATCAACGATGATCTGACTCTTTTTAAGAAAGAAAACGAAGCATTGTTGAAGCAGCGTGCGGAACTATTGAATAACATGAAAATCGATCGAATGGAAAATACGAATCAGGGAATTCTGTCCGAGAATGAAAAAATCGTACGTTTAAACTCTCTCAATCACGAACTTACCCAAAAAGCAGAAGATTTTGTCAGAAAAAATCCATCTAAAATTGCCAGTGTCATTCTTATTAACAACTTATTCAGAGATACGGAAAATCCAACCACCCTGGAACGTGTGTTGAAATATTTGGAAGGAGAAGCATCGAATTTCCCCTTGACTGAAGATTTGAGGATGCATTGCAATAAAGTAAAATTATCTGCAGAAGGAGCTCATCTTCCTTATTTTCAATTGGTAGATACAAAAAACGACACCATTCGTTCTATCGATTTTTCCGGCAAATATGTGGTGTTGTCTTTTCTTTCCGCTTCTGATAAAGAATCGAAAGAAGAGATCAATGTCCTGAAAAACGAATATAATAACCTCAATAAAGATTCCGTTCAATTTATATCGATCTATATCGATTCGGAAAAATATCCCATTACAACCATTTCCAACGATTCTATTCCATGGATTACCGTGGCAGAGAAAAAAAGCTGGGCATCCGATATTGTGAAGACTTACAATATCCATTATGTTCCGTATAATATTCTTATTTCTCCCGATGGCACCATTAAAAGAAGAAATATCCCTGCTCATGAGGTGAAGAAAGCAATATCAAATGGCGCCAAATGGAGTTGATGAAGAAATAAAAGAATCCCGTTTACATGTTAGTTAAAGTTTTTGGGGCAGCCGTTCACGGTATTGATGCCACCCTTATAACCATTGAAGTCAATATCCGCAGAGGAATAAAATTTATGCTCGTGGGGCTACCCGATGCATCTGTAAAAGAGAGTCACGAACGCATTGTATCGGCTATAGAAGTTAACGGATATAAATTCCCGCGACAGCAGGTAGTTGTAAACATGTCGCCCGCCGACATCCGAAAAGAGGGCTCGGCCTACGATCTTCCTTTGGCTATAGGAATATTGGGGGCATCAGGAACCATTCAATCCACAAAATTTAACGATTACCTCATTATGGGTGAACTCTCACTCGATGGGACCATCTTGCCAATAAAGGGAGCTTTACCTATTGCCGTAATGGCGAAAGAAAACGGCTTTAAAGGACTTATCCTCCCTTTCGAAAATGCGCGGGAAGCTGCTGTAGTGGATCATCTTGAAGTTTACGGAGTAAAAAACATTTGTGAAGTCATCGAGTTTTTTAACGACAAGCGCAAACTCAAAAGCACTGAAGTGGATATCTATCGGGAGTTCATGATCAATCAATCGGAGTTTGAATTTGATTTTTCCGAGGTAAAAGGACAGGAAAACGTGAAGCGGGCTTTGGAGGTTGCAGCAGCCGGCGGACACAATATCTTGATGATAGGACCTCCGGGTTCCGGGAAATCGATGATGGCTAAGCGCATGCCCTCGATTCTTCCGCCTCTTACCATACAAGAAGCATTGGAAACGACCAAAATTCACAGCGTAGCGGGTAAAATGAGTAGCAATGCATCGCTCATGTCACGTCGGCCGTTTCGTTCACCCCATCATACTATCAGCGATGTAGCAATGGTGGGTGGAGGGGCGTTCCCTCAACCGGGAGAAATCAGTTTGGCTCATAATGGGGTGTTGTTTCTCGATGAGTTGCCCGAATTTAATCGCAGTGTACTCGAAGTGATGCGACAACCACTCGAAGATCGGGCAATTACCATTTCGAGGGCAAAATTTTCAATAGAATATCCGGCCGGTTTTATGCTGGTGGCAGCCATGAATCCCTGTCCTTGTGGTTATTATAATCATCCCGATAAAGAGTGTGTTTGTGCGCCCGGAGCTGTTCAAAAGTATCTGAATAAAATATCGGGACCATTGCTCGACCGGATAGATATTCAAATTGAAATCGTACCCGTTCCTTTTGAAAAGATTGCTGACAAAACTCCTTCCGAAAGCAGTACCGAAATTAGAAAACGCGTGATCAGGGCACGACAAATTCAAGAGGAGAGATTTACGAAAACTGCCGGAGTTTATTGTAATGCTCAAATGACTTCCCAATTGCTCCACAGATTTGTTTCGGTTGATGAATCCGGACGCCGGTTATTAAAAACTGCAATGGAAAAGCTCGGATTATCTGCTCGTGCTTATAACCGCATTCTTAAGGTTTCACGCACTATTGCCGATCTGGAAGGGAGCGAAAATATCAAAACAGCTCATCTGGCAGAAGCCATCAATTATCGCAATCTCGATAGAGAAATGTGGGCACAATAATAAATCGAAACATGAATATTTTTCATTGCTTGGCATTGAAGGGAGGGGTGTCGCATTTGGAAAGGATATCCTGAATAACCAACGCGGTTAGCGTGAAACCAAAAACTGCGGTCACATGTACTACTGTTCCATTGGTTTTTTCTCGACGAAAAAAATCGTTTTTGTTCTTTTCGATTGTTGTCCCTTTGTTAGGATAGTGCTCTTCACTATAAACACATAAAATGGGCTTTACCGGCTTTCCCTTATCGCGAAGGTGCCGACGAAGTGCCGCTGCCAGTTTGCAACCTTTTACTTTTTGAAACTCGGCTACACGAATTTGTTGCGGATCAATTTTTAGAGCCGCTCCCATCGACGAAAAAACTGTTGCAGGCGTTTTCGATGCCATTAAAAGTAGATGCGCTTTCTGTTGAAGCGTATCAATGGCATCGATAACATAATCGTACGTTTCCAAATGAAAAGAGGTTGATGTTTCTTCGCTGTACATCTGTGGAACGGCTTTTATTTCGACAAGGGGATTAATTTCGAGCAGTCGATTTTTCATCACTTCCACTTTGAGTTGTCCAATGGTTTGGGTAGTCGCAGGCAATTGCCGATTAATATTCGAAGGAGCTACCCTATCCGGATCTACCATAGTTAGATGCATAACGCCACTCCGAATTAATCCTTCGGCACACCAGCTACCAACACCTCCTAAACCGAAAAGGATCATCCGTTTGGAAGCAATTGCCTTCATGGATTCTTTTCCTACCAACAGTTCAGTCCGAGCAAAAAGTTCCTCGTATTCCATTGTTTTTGGGTTGTTTTTGCAAAAATAAAAGGATTTGCCGAGCCAAACAAAAAAACGCACCCTAATTAGGGATACGTTTTTCTGATATCATTCGAAATGCTTCATTACACATTTCGAATGAAACGCGGTTGTTTCGATATTTTCAATAATTCGTATATCTCGGCTCGAAATAGGCTTGCGGATGTAAGCAAGACGGACACGTTTTTGGAGCGTTCTTACCCACATATACATAACCACAGTTGCGGCACTGCCATTCAATTTCTTCGTTACGCGAAAAAACGGTGCCACTTTTTACCCGTTCCAACAATTTGCGATATCGTTCTTCGTGGATGCTTTCAGCTTTAGCAATCATACGATACATGACGGCAATTTCTTTAAATCCCTCGCTTTCCGCAACATCGGCACAATGCGGGTAAAGAACAGCCCATTCTTCATGCTCGCCTGCAGCCGCAGCTTCCAGGTTTTCGGCTGTGGTTCCGATAACACCGGCAGGATAAGTCCCGGTTATTTCCACCATTCCGCCCTCCAAATAGCTAAACATTCTTTTGGCATGTTCCTTTTCCTGTTCCGCTGTTTCCATAAAAATGGCGGCAATTTGTTTGTAACCCTCCCTATCGGCCACTTTCGAAAAATAAGTGTACCGCATTCTTGCTTGTGATTCCCCTGCAAAAGTCATCAGGAGATTTTTTTCTGTTTGGGTCCCTTTTATACTTTCCATACTGTCAAAAATTTTTTCAGGTTTAAATACAAATTTATCCGATTTTGTCGAGATAACAAAGTTAATTTATAAAATCCGGGCACCCTATGGGCATAATTATTCTTTATTTAGGATTTACCCTAAACGTTTCATCTCCCTTTTTAAAAAATGCCACAATTTGTCTTGCTGCTGCCAATCCTGCATTAATATTCGCTTCCGATGTTTGTGCTCCTGACTTTTTAGGAGTTGCAAAATAACGTTTCGGAAATTTAGCCGCAAATTCTTCGTGTTTATCCGGTTTGATATCGGTAATGTACCTAAAATTCGGGCGTTCTTCCATAATGCGCATCAAATCATCTTCGTTTACCACCTCTTTTCGTGCCGAATTAACCAAAATACCATCCTGTGGTAGGCGCGATAATAAATTATAGTTTACACATTGACGCGTCTCTTCGAGCAGAGGCATATGCAACGAAACGATATCACTATTATCGAAAAGCTCTTCTGCGCTGTTTGCCGGAATAACCCCGTATTCGCCTTCTTTACGAAGATCATCCTCAGTCATAATCGGTGAATAGGCATAAACAGGCATATCAAATCCACGTGCGATCTTAGCTACCATTTTAGCTACATTCCCAAAAGCATAAAGGCCCAATCGTCTGCCTCTAAGTTCTTCGCCTGTGGATCCATCGAAATAATTACGCAAAACATAAATGAGCATGCCAAAAACAAGTTCGGCAACCGCATTGGCATTTTGTCCCGGTGTGTTCATCACACAAATATTATGTTCTGTTGCAGCGCTCAAATCTACATTATCATAACCTGCACCTGCACGCACAATTAATTTAAGTTGGGGAGCAGCATCGATTACTTCTTTATCGATAATATCGCTTCGAATAATGACGGCATCAGCATCTTTTATCGCATCGATCAATTGCGATTTTTCTGTATACTTTTCAATTTTATCGAACTGAAAACCATTCGATTCGATAATATGTTGTATTTCGTTTACCGCATTAGAAGCAAACGGTTTTTCTGTAGCTAAAAGTACTTTCATTTTTTCTATCTTAAATTGATTCTTTCGAACTCGCGCATGCAATCAATCAAAGCCTGTACACCTTCTTTTGGCATGGCATTATAAATTGACGCCCTGAAACCACCGATAGAGCGGTGACCTTTGATTCCCACCATCCCTCTTTCTGTGGCAAATTTCAGAAACTCCTGTTCAAGATCCTTATATTCGTCACTCATTACAAAACATACATTCATAATGGAACGATCTTCAGGTACAGCTGTCCCTTTAAACAAAGGATTACGATCGATTTCCTCATATAACATCGTTGCTTTTTCGATATTGATCTTTTCCATCACCTCAACGCCACCAAGAGCTTTAAGCCAACGCAACGTTTCCAAACAAGCATAAATGGGCAATACCGGAGGTGTATTAAACATAGACCCATTCTCTACATGCGTACGGTAATTGAGCATTGTCGGAATCGGACGAGATACTTTCCCTAGCACATCTTCTTTTACAATTACAAAAGCAACTCCTGCAGGTCCTACATTTTTCTGGGCACCACCATAAATAACGGCATATTTAGAAACATCCAGGGGTCGGGAAAAAATATCGGACGACATATCGGCTACCAAAGGGATCGGGCTATCGATATCTTTTCTTATCTCCGTTCCATAAATCGTATTATTGGTGGTGATATGAAAATAATCTGCATCGGTAGGTATCGTATAGTCTTTGGGTATATAACTATAGAGCGCATCTTTTGATGAAGCTACCTCAACCACTTCTCCAAAAAATTTAGCTTCCTTTAATGCCTTATTAGCCCATGTGCCTGTATTCAAATAAGCAGCTTTTTTCTCCAAAAGGTTGTAAGGAACCATACAAAACTGAAGACTTGCACCTCCTCCAAGAAACAAAACCGAATAACCATCCGGAATCTGCAGCAGTTCTTTAAAAAGGGCTACAGCCTCGTCCATTACTGCCTGAAAATCTTTGGAACGATGACTGATCTCCATAATAGAAAGGCCACTCCCATTGAAATCTTTAACAGCCTCCGCTGTTTTTTCTATTACTACCTGAGGAAGTATGGAAGGACCTGCATTAAAATTGTACTTTTTCATAAAAAATAGCTCTTTAATAAATGTTTTGACAAGATTGTGGAGTAAAAAATAACTGAAAATTTTCCACCGACAAAGCTACAAATTTATTTAATAAAAAGTACAATAAATATGACAAAATTTTAGAGAAGAGGGAATGTATTTATCATATCTCAAGAGATTTGCGCAATTCCAAAGATATTTGTTCAATTAAACAATCAGTACGATCATTTTCGAAAAAACCATACACGACCCCGACAAAACAAATGGAATTTGCAGAAACGGAATTTTTATGTATCTATGTGTAAATTGAAAATTATCACGTACATTTGTTCAACTAAAATGCAACAGGAATGAGTGCTCAATATCCATCCATATTACTCGAAAATGCGGTAAATGAATTTGCAAAATTACCGGGAATCGGGAAAAAAACCGCCTTACGACTGGTATTGCATTTATTGCGTCAAAATTCTGTCAATGTTGAAAATTTCCTTTCGGCAATAGCGACACTCAAACACGAAGTAAAATATTGTTCCCTTTGTCACAATATTTCCGATAGCGAAGTTTGTTCCATTTGTTCAGACAAAACCAGAGATGCATCATTGGTCTGCGTGGTGGAGAATGTAAAAGAAGTAATGGCAATTGAGGGAACAATGCAATTTAAGGGATTGTATCATGTATTGGGAGGAATCATTTCTCCCATCGATGGAATAGGTCCTTCCGATTTAGAAATCGACAGTTTGGTAGAAAGAGTAAAAACCGGCGATATCAAGGAGGTAATTCTTGCCCTAAGCGCTACAATGGAAGGTGATACCACCAACTTCTATATCTATCGAAAATTACAGCCTTATGACGTAAAGGTCAGTATCATTGCCCGCGGCGTATCTATCGGGGATGAAATCGAATATGCCGATGAGGTAACCCTTGGACGTTCCATTTTAAACCGCACACCTTTTGACGAAACTTACAGATTAACTTCAAAATAATGACGCTACCGATCGAAGAAAAAACTATCCGGCAATTACGCCATCACTATCTTATCCATTTTATTGTACTGGGAATCCTTTTTTTATCAACCTTATTTAAGGTAATCCGAGTGGGAGAAATACCTTCTTCACTACAGCTCATCATCGACCAATGCTCCATACTACTCACGATTGTGGGTATACCATTGGCTTTGAAATTGTTTTCGAATAAAACAAATAAAAAGTCACGCCCCTATAATGCAGAAATAGGGACAAAAATATATAAGAAAGCCTTTTCACAAAGACTCTACTTTCTTAGTTTTATAATCCTTTGGAATATTTCGGCCTCGATTGTCTCTCCTAATGGAAATTACACTTGGCTTATTATTATTCTTTTTATTGTTTTATTGTTCTGCAAACCATCGTTCCCCGAGTTGGAAAATTTGATTGAGAAAAAAGACGCGGGAAACGCCATAACGTAAATAAAAAACAAATGAGTAAGTTACTTCAAAACAATGAGATATTGCTTCGTGCCCTTGAGCCTGAAGATCTTGATATTCTGTATGAATGGGAAAACGATACGGACTTATGGAAATACGGTTCATCACTATCCCCTTTTTCCCGCTTTGCCCTCCGACAGTATCTGATATATGCACAACAAGATATCTACCAAACCAAACAACTTAGGCTTATGATTGTTCTTCGTGAAGGCAACCGGCGAATCGGGACGGTAGACTTGTATGATTTTGAGCCCTTTCATGGAAGAGCAGGGGTGGGAATCCTGCTCGATCAAAAGTACAGAAATCAAGGGTATGGCTTCAAATCGCTCGAACTGTTGGAAGAATACGCTTTCAATTTTCTTAAGTTGCATCAATTATATGCATTTATTCCGGAACCGAACGTGGCAAGCATTCGACTTTTCAAAAAGGCAGAATTTGAATGCACTGCAATATTGAAAGATTGGATGTCGCTTCAACAGGTATTTGTAAATGTATTCGTGATGCAAAAATTCAATACGGGAAAAAATCAATAGCCTATGCAAAACGATATAAAAAAAGCATGCGAAATAATGAATCAAGGTGGAGTTATCCTCTATCCTACAGACACCATCTGGGGTATCGGTTGTGACGCAACTAACGAAGAAGCGGTTGAGAAAGTATATCGCATCAAACAACGTAGCGACAGCAAATCCATGCTGGTTTTGTTGGACAATCCGGCTAAACTGGAATTTTATGTGAAAGAGGTTCCCGAAATTGCATGGGACTTGATTGAACTTTCGGAAAAGCCGCTCACTATTATCTATGATGGAGCAAAAAATCTTGCTCCCAATCTAATTGCACAAGACGGCAGCATCGGCATCCGCATCACAAACGAAATTTTTTCGAAAGAACTCTGTAAACAATTCAAAAAACCCATTGTATCCACTTCGGCAAACATTAGCGGAAAACCTTCTCCTGCTTCATTTAAAGACATTGATGAAGAAATTAAAAAATCGGTTGATTATATTGTAACATTCCGACAAAAGGAGAAAATAAAATCGGCTCCTTCGAGTATTATAAAATTGGGGAAAAACGGCACCATTCAAATCATACGAAAATAAAACAAGAGCTTTATCTTTGAGAAAAGAAAATTTAACGGTAAAAAATGACTTCAAAATTTAAGGAGTTGTATCAACATTTCTTACTGTGGCTGAATAAGCACATAAAAGAACGTACTTTATTGTTATTTGTATGTTTTTTAGTGGGTATTGCTACAGCAGTGGCTTCTTACATGGTAAAAACTTCGATCCATTTCATACAAGTATTTCTCACAGAAAACTTTACTCCGACCGGTGCCAACTATTTTTATTTGCTTTACCCTCCTATCGGCCTTTTGCTATGCGGATTATTTGTAAAATACATCGTAAAAGATGATATCAGTCATGGGGTAACAAAAGTGCTTTATGCAATTTCACAACGTAAAAGTCGGATAAAGCCACACAACATGTACACCTCCATTGTCGCCAGTTCTATCACAATTGGTTTTGGCGGCTCGGTGGGAGCAGAAGCACCTATCGTACTGACAGGTTCGGCTATCGGTTCAAATTTGGGACGATTTTTCAAATTGGATCAACGAAACCTCATGTTGTTGGTGGGATGCGGGGCTGCCGGGGCCATTGCCGGCATTTTTAAAGCACCCATTGCGGGTATTTTGTTCGTAATTGAAGTATTGTTGCTCGACCTCACCATGTCATCGATTCTGCCTCTACTGGTGACGTCTGTAACCGCCACTACGGTTTCGTATTTGCTCACGGGAATGGACGCCATGTTTGCATTTTCACAAGTTGAGCAGTTTACGCTCAACAGAATCCCTTATGTCATCATACTGGGAATCCTTTGCGGATTTTTATCCCTTTACATAACCCGCGTCATGATATGGAATGAAAATATCTACCATAAACTCAGTCCCTTAAAAAGATTTCTTATGGGAAGCGTCATTCTAAGTGTGCTGATTTTTTTCTTCCCTCCTCTTTATGGCGAAGGATATAATTCTATCGATATCTTATTGGCCGGAGGAGACAAATACAAAGAACTGATGAATGGTAGTTTCTTTTACTCTTTACATAATCGGTGGGGTATTATCGTTTTTCTTTCTCTTATCACGATCTTTAAAATATTTGCCACAAGTGCCACCAACGGAGGAGGGGGTGTGGGTGGAGTTTTTGCTCCCACTCTTTTTCTGGGATGTATTCTCGGCTTCATTTTTTCATACACAATGAATCAACTGGGATATGGCACATACCTCCCTCAGGAAAATTTTGCATTGATGGGTATGGCCGGTGTAATGGCGGGCGTAATGCACGCCCCTCTTACGGGCACCTTCCTTATAGCCGAACTTACCGGCGGATACGAACTTTTCCTGCCACTGATGATCGTTTCAAGCTGCTCATATGGTACTATTATTGCCTTTGAAAAACATAATATCTACGCCATCCGTTTAGCAAAAAAAGGGGAACTCATCACCCACCACAAAGACAAAGCCGTGCTTACTTTTCTAAAAGTTGAAGATATCCTGGAAACCGATATTCCTGTTGTGAAACCCGATATGACATTGGGAGATATGGTAAAAATTATTTCCAATTCAACACGCAATATTTTCCCGGTAGTAAACGACAATGGTGTATTGCTCGGACTTGTCTATCTGAATGATATCCGAAATATCATTTTCCGTCCTGAACTTTATGATCGATTCAAAGTCGAAAAATTCATGGTTGGCCCACCGGCCAAAATCAATATCAATATGCCGATGGAAAAAGTAATGAATATCTTTGAAGATACCAAAGCCTGGAATCTGCCGGTTGTAGACGACAACGGAATCTACAAAGGAATCATTTCTCAATCCACCGTGTTTAACGCGTATAGAGAAGTATTGTTGGAAAACTATTCTGAAATTGACGAATAAAAACAGGAGGTTATGAAGAAAGAAGATTTACGCATCGTATTTATGGGAACACCCGAATTTGCTGTGGAATCATTAAAAGCATTGGTAGAAAACAATTATAACGTGGTAGGTGTAATCACATCACCCGACAAACCTGCAGGAAGGGGGTATAAAATTCAGCAATCGCCGGTGAAAAAATATGCCTTGGAACATGATATTTTTTTATTACAACCCGAAAAATTGAAAAATGAAGTTTTTTTGAATGAGCTCCGAAAGCTGAAAGCCGATTTACAAATTGTAGTGGCTTTCAGAATGCTTCCCGAAGTGGTATGGAACATGCCACCGAAAGGCACCTTTAACCTACACGCATCTCTGCTTCCACAATATCGCGGAGCGGCGCCCATCAATTGGGCTATCATCAATGGAGAAGAAGAAACCGGCGTGACCACCTTCTTCCTTTCCCATGAAATAGATACCGGAAAAATCATTTTTCAGAAAAAAGTCGCGATTGAAAAAAACGACAATGCCGAAACCCTTCACAATAAACTGATGAGGGAAGGAGCAGGCTTGGTGATTAAAACAGTCGACGCCATTTTGAACGATACGGTTGAAACCATTTCTCAAAATGAATACCTTGCCAATCAAACCGAACTGAAACCGGCCCCGAAAATATATAGGGAAACGTGTAAAATCAACTGGGATCAGCCAACGAAAAACATTTATAATTTTATAAGGGGATTGTCTCCCTATCCTGCTGCGTGGACAGTGCTTGAAATAGATCCGGAAAATACACTGCATCTGAAATTGTTTGAGAGTTCAGTCATGAATGAAAATCATGCTTTGCTTCCGGGAACCATTGTCACTGACAACAAAACCTATCTTAATGTGGCAACGAAAGACGGCTTTATCGGTATTTCAGACATTCAGCCCGCAGGGAAAAAACGGATGAAAATTCGTGATTTTCTCAATGGGTTTCATATCCCGAATCACGCTGTTTTCAAATGATTCTTCACCATTTGTAATTCAATCCGAAACTCACAACTTCGTTAATTTGGAAATATTTAAAAGTAGGATCCGGATCAACGGTATCGTCATACCGAACATTCAAATACAATCGCGTTGAGAAATATTGACTCAGCATCATATTCAAGGTATTTTCAAATTCGGCTTCCACATTGTCATAGGCGGTGAAATATTTAAAACGCGAATTCCAAGAAATATACCGCGTTATATCATACGTCATGATGGATGTGATGGTAGATCCCAAATCCAACATCGACTTTTTCCCTTCAGGAATCCCATACCTCCCAACATCCACCTTACTATTTGCCACATACCGGTAGTTAACTGAAAGAGGAGAAAGATCCAGCGTCAGGCGCAATCTTCTATACCTTATCTCTTTTGATTTTTTATCCAATCCATACCGCATTCCTATTCCGACATTCACATATAAAGGAGAGAGAAGTGCCGATCTCAATGTAGTGGTATTGGGAGGATAGTTATTAAACAATTGCGATTTAATTTCGGTATTCATCGAATAGGACCACTTTTTAATAAAAGCATCGATACCTAAATTACCGTAATACCGAATCAAATCCTCTCCTATCCGATAATTACGAATGGTATCTTCGGGAGAATTGTATATCGAAAACCGCCATTCCAACATATTGTTGAACCGAATATTATTCTTTTGATAATTTGCCTGAATCATATGATAATTATTGAAGTTCAGGTTACTTGTACCTCCTTTGTGCCAATTGGCTGAAAAATAGTTTTGAGAAAATTGCAACGAATGCTCACCAAAAAGTATCCAGTACTTACGTCCAATTTCCACTGTTTTTACCGCCGGCGCCTCCAAAGGAGCAGTCCTTTCCGCTTTGATAAGTTCTTTAAACGGATTAAATTTTTCAATAACATCTTTTTGAGTATCAATACGAGGTATCGTATCGAAATGGTACACCGATATCTTTACCCTATCGGGATATTGCCGCCAATATTGTCTGCGAACTTCATCAATAAACGCCATTTTCTCCAACATCGGTGCAAACGTATTTTCAGGGGATATCAGTATTCCCTTATAAGGATCCTCTTCTTTGGGAGGATAAAAAGAAAGATCATCGGGAAGTATTTTACCCGTAAAAACAACAGGCAGAAATAGGGGATTGATAATCATGGTGTCCTTAAAAGTCAGCCCTCCCAAATCGGGACTTCTAAATAAACTGTCCGGAAGCTCCAACGTCCCGTTCTTTTTACGCACATACAACGAATCCAGATAATTGGTCCTTTGTTTTTTTGCTGAATTAAGCCGATTACTATCTGTACGACGAACGGTTGCATCGCTAAAACCGGCATTTCCCTTCGAGACTTCCCTTTCCTGTAACTGAACACTATCACGCAAATGGACAGAAATAGGAGCAACCGAGGTTTGTTCCTGACTTTCCACGGTTCCTCTCATCTGTTTTTCTATATCGGTGATCGTATTGAAAATGTCCAGGCTATCCAAAACGCCAACTTCACCGGCATCTCGATTCCCATTATACCATTCGGAACCCATCAGAGAAAAAGAATATATACAAGCGATGAAAAACGTGAATGTAAACTTCATTTCAAGGTAATTTTCGACAACAATGTCTATTTACACCGCACAAAGTTATAAAAAAACTTCATCAATCAAATTCAATAAAAAAGCAAACCGGCCATAATCAGGTTACCACAAAAATATAGCTATATGAAATAGATACAATACAGGTCAACAAAAAAGGGAAATACCCTAACTTTAGCCATATTTCCCTTACTCTTTCTAGTAAATAGCGTATCATTCACTCTCGCGACTGTAATTCGGCGCCTCACGCGTGATCATCACACTATGCGGATGACTCTCGATATATCCTGCGGAAGTAATTCGGGTAAATTTGGCTTTGTGAAGCTTTTCGATATTTTCAGCCCCACAATATCCCATACCGGTACGCAACCCACCAACCATTTGATAAATAACCTCCTGTAAGGTTCCTTTAAACGGCACTCGAGCCTCAATTCCTTCGGGAACGAGCTTCTTTATATCGTCTTCCATATCTTGAAAATACCGATCTTTCGACCCCTTTTGCATGGCAGGTAGCGATCCCATACCACGGTAAAGTTTGAATTTACGGCCGTTGAAAATAATGGTTTCACCGGGAGATTCTTCCGTCCCTGCCAATAGAGATCCCATCATTACCGATGAACCACCCGCAGCCAATGCTTTCACAATATCGCCCGAATAACGCAAACCACCATCGGCAATTACCGGAATATCCGTCCCTTCCAATGCTTTTGCAACATCATAAATGGCCGTTAACTGCGGCACGCCTACACCCGCAATAATACGTGTTGTACAAATGGAACCGGGTCCGATCCCTACCTTCACGGCATCGGCTCCGGCATCAGCCAGGAACTTCGCAGCATCAGCTGTCGCAATATTTCCGACCACGACATCAATATCGGGAAACGCATTTTTCACACGCCTCAACATATCAACCACACTTTTGGAATGCCCGTGTGCCGTATCGATAACAATAGCATCGACCCCGGCTTCAATTAAAGCTGTTGCTCTTTCGAGAGAATCTGCTGCGATACCGATGGCTGCCGCAACGCGCAATCTGCCTTGCTTATCTTTGCAGGAAAAAGGTTTATCTTTGGCTTTCGTAATATCCTTATACGTAATCAGCCCGATGAGTTTATTTTCGGCATCTACCACCGGCAGTTTTTCAATCTTATGTTGCTGCAAAATATCGGCAGCAGCTTCTAAATCGGTCGACTGATCGGTCGTAACAAGATTATCTTTCGTCATTACCTCGTCGATGCATTTATTCATTTCGCGCTGAAAACGAAGATCCCGATTTGTGACAATGCCAACCAACCGATTTTCCTCATCCACCACCGGAATTCCTCCAATCTTAAATTCAGCCATCAGAGCCAACGCATCACCAACCGTTTTTCCCCGTGTAATGGTGATGGGGTTAATAATCATCCCATTTTCGGCACGCTTAACGGTTTTTACCTGTTTGGCTTGTTCCTCAATGGTCATATTCTTGTGAATTACACCCATACCACCCTCACGTGCAATAGCAATAGCCATCATGGTTTCTGTAACGGTATCCATAGCTGCAGAAACCATGGGAATATTCAATGAAATATTGCGGGAAAATTTGGTGGTTAAATCAACTTCACGCGGAAGCACTTGGGAGTAAGCGGGGACTAACAAAAGATCATCGAAAGTCAGCCCTTCCATAATAACTTTATCTGCAATAAATGACATAAGTTTTTGCCTTTCTTAATTTATTGCATGCAAAAGTAATTGTTTTTATGGAAATAGGCATCATTTAGGCCGTTAATTTTTATTTCTAAGCGAAATTCAATTGGCTATAAAGTTAATAGATATTTTCGATATAGGATAGTTAGTTATAAATTTTTTTATTATTCGGAAAAACCCTACTTTTGAGTGTCAAAAATGAATTACAAATAAAAAAATCAAGAATTATGTCAGTATTAGTTGGTAAAAAAGCCCCCGTATTTTGGGCTCCGGCAGTTATAAATGGCTCGGAAATAGAGGAAAATTTTTCTCTCAATCAGTATGTGGGTAAAAAATATGTAGTTTTCTTTTTCTATCCTGCCGATTTCACTTTTGTATGTCCTACAGAAATCATCGCATTTCAGGACAAAATAGCCGAATTTGAAAAAAGAAACACCGTTGTAGTAGGTGCTTCAACCGATTCTGCCACCACTCACTGGAAATGGCTACAAACACCGCAAAATGAAGGGGGAATAAAAGGGGTAACCTATCCTTTGGTAGCCGATCATGCGTTAACCATCTCGATGCAGTACGATGTACTTGCAGGGAAATATGAAGCGGATGAATTCGGAAATCCGGTTTTCAAAGGCTCTCCTGAAGCCTATCGCGGATTGTTCCTGATTGACAAGGAGGGGATTGTTCGTCATCAGATAGTGAACGATATGCCACTAGGGCGGAGTGTGGACGAAGTACTTCGCATGATTGACGCGCTTCAGTTTACCGAAAAATATGGCGAAGTATGCCCTGCCAACTGGCATAAAGGTGAAAAAGGACTAACGCCCACCCATGAAGGTATTGCCAGTTATCTTTCGGAAAAAGAGAAAAAAGGAAAGTAAACAATTCTCTATCTATGCTATTTTTAACCAAAACCTCAATTTAAAAGCCTGCTCAAAAACAGGCTTTTTTCATTATCTAACTCTTTCGAAAAAATTCAGAACAAACAGGTTCTTCTATTTCAAGACCTCCATTTCCTTAAATATTTTCTCAATACGTTCCACTGCATAATCAATCTGTTCAAAAGTATGAGTGGCCATGAGCGAAAAACGAATCAAAGTATCATTGGAAGAAACAGCAGGGGGCACTACCGGATTCACAAAAATGCCCTCCTCGAAAAGCATTTTTGTAATGGTGAATGTTTTTTTGTCATCCCTAATATATAAAGGGATAATAGGACTGGCGGTAGGTCCAACTTCAAAGCCTCTTTCTTTGAACTGATCAAGCGTATAATGGGTTAAATCCCATAAACGCTTTATCCGATCGGGCTCAGACTTCAAAATATCTAAAGCAGCCGATGCGGCAGCAGTAGCCGCGGGTGTGATACTTGCACTAAAAATATAAGGACGGGCATTGTGTCTCAGATAATTAATTACCGGATATTCCCCCGCAACAAATCCTCCGATAGATGCCAGCGATTTACTGAATGTTCCCATTATCAGATCCACCTCGTCAAGTAAACCAAAATGATCACACACTCCTTTCCCGCTATAATTGGCTCCCAATACGCCAATTCCATGAGCCTCATCCACCATGATGTTGGCATTGTATTTTTTTGCCAGCCTTACGATTTCGGGTATATTAGCCAAATCGCCTTCCATACTAAATACTCCATCCACCACAATTAATTTCACCTTTGTGGGGTCACAACGTTTCAGCTGCTTTTCGAGCGATATCATATCATTATGACGAAATTTGTATTTAGTAGAAAAAGAGACTCTTTCGCCTTCAATAATGGAAGCATGATCCCTTTCATCCCACAAAATATAATCGTCGCGGCCGGTAATACATGAAATAACACCCTCATTTACAGTAAACCCCGTTGAAAACACAAGCGCATCTTCCTTATGAACAAAATCAGCAAGTTTTTTCTCTAATTCCACGTGGATATCCAGTGTGCCATTCAAAAAACGGGAACCCGCCATTCCTGTTCCGTATTTTTTTGTGGCTTCTATAGCTGCTTCCTTAACTTTTGGATGATTGGTCAATCCCAGATAAGCATTCGATCCAAACATGAGGACCTTTTTGCCGTTTATGATAACTTCAGTATCCTGATCACTTTCGATAACCCGAAAATAGGGATAAATGCCTTCCGCTTTGTATTTCTGCGGGGCATCGTATTTCATCATTTTTTCTCTTAACAGATTCATTCGATAATTATTAGATGTTTTTCCCATTTTATCTATCCCAAAAAATTATCTGTCATGCACGGATAGAATTTCCATTGAAAAGCAGCATGCAAAGATAATAATAAATTCATATTCCGCCTTCAATTATTTTTAATTTATGGATTAAGAGTACTCATCATCAGCCAAAAGAACAGTACGATTCTTTTACAAACGATCGTTTTTTCTCTTATATAAAACGCTTTTCAAAAAACATGCAAACATTTTTCGTATCTGTATGTTATTACAGGTATAGTTGAATAATCAAATCATTTTAAAAAACACGTCGATTATGCTGAGTAATCATTTAGAAACTGCATTAAACAAACAGATTAACGCCGAATTTTGGTCGGCATATCTTTATTTGTCCATGTCAACCCACTTTGCTTCAGAAGGACTGAATGGTGTAGCAAACTGGTTTAAAGTCCAATTTAAAGAAGAGCAAGATCATGCCTTAAGAATCATAAATTACGTAATCTCGCAAGGAGGAAGAGTGGAATTGGCTCCTATCGATAAAGTATCGACCAAATGGGAATCGTTACTGGCTGCTTTTCTTGACACGTTGGAACACGAAAAAGTAGTCACGGCACGCATTCATGAAATTGTGGCAATGGCTCGCGAAGAAAAAGATTTTGCCACCGAAAATATGCTGCAGTGGTTTGTAAATGAACAAGTAGAAGAAGAAGAAACGGCACAAAACATCATTGATGCCCTCAAATTGATTGGGGACAACGGAATGGGTATCTACATGATGGATAAAGAACTCGGTAGGCGCACATATGTCCCTCTCTCAGACGCTAAATAAATGGGTTGATCATGCCCGAAATTCTCATGAGAATGAAAAAAACCATAGGCATTGTATTTGTAGGGCTGATTATATTGTCATGCAACAATGCTTCAAGCAAAGATTCCGGTTCGTTGCTCTGGAAAGTCTCGGGCAACGGACTGGAAAACCCTTCTTACCTTTTTGGGACTCATCACCTTATCCCCATCTCTTTTCTTGATAATATTGAGGGAATAAAAGAAGCCGTTGAATCTACCGAACAAACCATTGGAGAAATCGATTTAACCGAAATGGGCCAAATGCAACTGAAACTGATGAGCGAGGCACTCCTGCCGGAAGATATTACGTATGAATCGTTATTACATAAGGAAGATATCGTCTTGCTTGACAGCGCATTACATGAATGGTTGGGGGTCGGATTAGATCAATTGGGGCACTTGAAACCGTCCATGCTGAGCAACCTCATCTCTGTAACACTTTATAAAAAATATTATCCCAACCTCTCGGGAGAAAAAAGTATGGATGAATATTTTCAAGAAGAGGCGAGCAAACGATTTCGGCCGGTAAAAGGATTGGAAACCGTTGACGAACAAATAGAAATACTAGTTAATTCCCAGTCGCTCACTCGACAAGCAGAATTACTCATGTGCGTAGTCAAACACCCCGACCTCCTGAAAGAGCAAATGGATAAATTGCAAGCCGCCTACTATGCGTATGATTTAGAAAGTATAAGAAAACTTTACGAGGAAGATAATCCTGACGATCCTTGTCCTGCAACTCCGGAAGAAAAAGATATCTTGAATAAAAAACGTAACCAACAATGGCTGGAAAAATTACCTGCACTAATGAAAGAAAAACCGTCATTTATAGCAGTAGGTTGCGCTCATCTGGCCGGGGAAGACGGACTGATTGAGGGGTTGAGAAAATTGGGATATAAAGTGGAGCCGGTAAAATAAAAATTATCGTTTTTCCAACAAAACCACATTCTCGACATGATGAGTATGCGGGAACATATCTACAGGTTGAACACGGGTTACGCGATACTTGCTGTCGAGTAAATTCACATCACGAGCTTGTGTAGCAGGGTTACAACTTACATATACGATATGCCGAGGTTGGGCAAAAAGAAGGGCCCGGATAACATGAGCATGCATCCCCGCGCGTGGCGGATCGGCAACAACCACATCGGGGAACCCGTGTTCAGCTATAAAATCAGGTGTGAGAATATCCTTGATATCGCCGGCAAAGAAAAACGTGTTGTCAATGCGATTCAATCTCGAATTTTCGATGGCGTCCTCAATAGCTTCGGGTACATATTCTATCCCGATAACCTTCTTTGCTCCCCGAGCCAGAAAATTAGCAATGGTCCCTGTTCCCGTATATAAATCATAAATCGATTCATCGCCGGAAAGCCGGGCAAATTCACGCACAATCTTATACAGATTATATGCTTGTTCGCTGTTGGTTTGATAAAAGGATTTTGGACCAATTTTAAATTTCAATCCTTCCATTTCTTCATATATACAGTCGTTTCCCTTCCACGTAATAATCTCCTGATCCGTGATGGTATCATTCGCTTTTTCATTAATCACGTAAAGCAATGACGTGATCTGAGGAAATTCATTGGAAATAAAATTCAGCAGTTTTTCGCGTTTTTCTTTGTTCTCCTTAAAGAAAGCCACTATCAACATAACCTCGCCGGTGGAAGTAGTGCGAATAATTAGGTTTCGCATCAACCCTTTCTGATCGCGAAGGTCAAAAAACGCGTAATCGTTTTGCAGACAAAACCGGCGAATAGCATTTCTTATCCGATTTGAAATGTCATCTTGTAACCAACAATACTGAATATCCAATACTTTATCAAACATTTGAGGAATATGAAATCCTAATGCGTTCCGATTTCCGGAAAATTCTGCACTTTCGACCTCTTTTTCTGACAACCATCTCCTATTCGAAAAAGTAAATTCCAGTTTGTTGCGATAGAAAGTAGTTTTGGGTGCACCCAAAATAGGTGAAATCTCAGGCAGCTCTACTTTCCCGATACGCGTAAGATTATCCTCAACCTGTTTTTGTTTGTACTTCAATTGGAGATCATAAGGCAGCATTTGCCATTTACACCCCCCACATATTCCAAAATGTTCACAAAAAGGGACTACCCGATCCGGAGAGTACGAAACAAAACGGACAACCTTTCCTTCAGCATAGTTATGTTTTTTGCGAGTCAATTGAATATCCACCACATCACCCGGGACAGCATAGGGAACAAAAACAGCCATTCCGTCAACTTTAGCAATAGCTTTACCTTCGGAAGCCACATCAGTAATCGTAACAGATTCCAACAAAGGGAGTTGCTTTTTCCTCTTCGGCATGAATTGTTGTTTTAATACACAAAGATAAATAAAGTTCGCAAATCATTTATTTCTCTTGATCCTTTCTTAAAATCGAACGCACCTAATTGTTAAATATATGGAATTTTATGTATCAAACAACCATTCACACCCCAATTGAGGATTTTTACAAGCATTTTTTAGAGCATAAAAAAAGAGAGTGTTTATCTGACACCCTCTCCCAATCACCTTAAAATCAGAGCAATTATAATTTCGATAATTCCGAACCTGCCTTAAACTTAACCGTTTTTTTAGCGGGAATATTAATTGCTTTCTTCGTACGCGGATTAATACCTTTTCTGGCACTTCTCTCTACTACAGAAAAAGTGCCGAAGCCTACCAATACCACTCTGCCACCTGATTTGAGTTCATTTCCAATAGCATCTAACGTTGCGTCCAATGCTTTTTTTGAGTCAACCTTGCTAAGCCCCGACTTTTGAGCAATAGCATCAATGAGTTCCGATTTATTCATGAGAAAAACGTTTAAAAAATTAAACATACATAAAGATAAGGCCTGTAGCCTATTTGCCGCCAAATATAAAAGATAATTCAATAATAATCAAGAAAAATTGTGAAAAATGTCGGTTTTTAGTAAAAATAATAGCAATTGAAGGAGAAAATTCATATTCCAACAAAAATTATCCGTAATTTTGTACTTCAACTCAAGAGATTTAGAGAATGAATAATTCGTATCCGGGCTTTATGGGATCCACATCCCCCGTTACCAAAAATGTTATTATTATAAATATTATCATGTGGTTGACCCAGGTTGTCTTGCGGCAAAGGGGCATCGATCTGTCCGATTATTTAGGCCTTCATTACATCGAATCGCCCTCTTTCCGTATTTGGCAACCCATTACTTATATGTTCATGCATGATCCTTATTCTTTCATGCATGTGTTTTCTAATATGTTTGCTGTTTTTATGTTTGGTCGGACATTAGAAAACATATGGGGGTCTAAGCGTTTTCTGGGATATTATTTTATTACCGGCATCGGTGCAGCATTTACCCAAATGCTGGTGATCTTCTTGCGCATCCGGTTTATAAAGAGCGGGATGTCTCCGGAAGCAATTACCGAGGTATATATGCATGGAGCCAACCTCCTGCACCAAAATATGAATTTTATCGATCCATTACAAGCCAATCTCAATCTTTTGCTAAATACGGTTACCATAGGTGCCTCAGGAGCGGTTTTTGGAATCTTGCTGGCTTTCGGCGTATTGTTCCCTAATGCCGAGCTATTTATCATCCCGTTCCCTTTCCCAATTAAAGCAAAATGGTTTGTATTGGGTTACGGATTCATTGAATTATTTTTTGGAATTTCCAATTTTTCGGGCGATAACGTAGCTCATTTTGCCCATCTTGGAGGCATGATTTTTGGTATCTTTGCTATACTTTATTGGAAGAAAAAAGACTTGAAAAATGGCCGATTTTATTAAAACCCTAAAATACAAATATAAAACAGGCGATGTATTGAGGAAGTTGATTTTTATCAACATTCTTGTTTTTCTTCTTATCAAGATTACCGGCATATTTTTCACCCTGTTTAAAATCGGTGATGTTGATGTATTGTCTTATCTTGCCGTACCCTCAGAACCAACCGAATGGCTAAAACACTTTTGGACGCCGATAACCTACATGTTTGTTCATGAAGGTTTTTGGCATATTTTGTTCAATCTACTCTGGTTATATTGGTTTGGACAAATTTTTATGCAATATTTTACCGGCCGCACATTAGGGAGTTTATACATTTTAGGAGGGTTGGCAGGTGCATTGCTCTACATGATTGCATTCAACACCATACCCTATTATGTAGATATGGGTGCAAGTTGGATGATAGGTGCATCTGCAGCAGTAATGGCTATTGTAATGGCTGCAGCTTTCTACAGACCCGATGTTCGACTGAACTTATTTCTTTTGGGAAGGATCAAAATTATTTATATTGCATTATTTGCCTTTATTCTCGATTTTCTTTCTCTTAACGATATTTCTAATCCGGGAGGTCACATTGCCCATATAGGCGGAGCCATTGCAGGATATATCTTTGCAGTGCAATATAAAAAAGGAAAAGACATAACCTTATGGATCAGTAAATTAATCGATGGGCTGTCCAATCTTTTCAAAAAAAAGAAAATTGGCAAAAAGAAAATGAAAGTTTCTTATGGGCGTTTTGAAAGCGATAGTGACTATAATTATCGCAAACACAAAGAGCAGCAAGAAATCGATGCCATTCTCGACAAGCTGAAACGAACCGGATATAGCGGTTTAACCGATGAAGAAAAAAGGAAGTTATTTAATGCCGGCAATAAATAAGAAAATAACCTTTGGCGAAATCATAAAAAATATCATTTTCGCAACAAATATCATCGCCATCGTATTACTTGCTTCTTCGTCCCTTGCATGGAAAGTTTCACCATTGAAAACCAATTTCTTTTCCTACATCGGACTGGGATTCGGTATAATCGTATTTGTCAATATCGTTTATCTGCTTATGTGGGTGATATTTTCGAAGTGGAAACTCGCACTCATATCGCTTATTGCCTTATTGGTTTGCTATAAACCGATCCTAACTTTCTTCCCGCTTCACCTTTTCCCTAAAGAAGCGCCACAAAAAAGCATTAAAGTACTGACATACAATGTCGAGGGTTTTAGGAATGAAATGCAGAAAAATGCTTCTACACATCCAATTCTCGAATATATTGCCAATGCCGATGCCGATATTGTTTGTCTTCAGGAATACATGATCAGCAAAACCGGGCAATCGTTGATATCCCAACGCGACATCAACAAAATACTCAAAAATTATCCATATCATTCTGTTACCGGATTGGAATCGTCGGGAAAATATCACATTTATGGATTGGCATGTTTTTCAAAATTCCCTATCGTGAACACCAAAGAAATTCTTTTCGATTCTTCCTATAACGGCGCAGCCATTTATACCATTACTATCGACAATTTGCCCTATACGGTGGCCAATGTTCATCTGGAATCGAACCAAATAACAGCTGAAGACAAAAAACTTTATAGCGATTTTCTCCAAAATAAAGAGACCGCCAATTTCGAAGAAGTAACCACCAATATTCGCAGCCGTTTGGGACGTGCATACCGCAAAAGAGCACATCAGGTACGAAAAATAAATAACTCCCTTGCAAAAGAAAAGACGGAGGGTATTATTCTTTGCGGCGATTTTAACGATACCCCCATCTCGTATGCTTATCATCAATTGAAAGGAAATCTCAGCGATGCCTATGCTTCTACGGGTTTTGGTCCGGGTATCACTTATCACGAAGATTTTTTTCTCTTCCGCATCGACTACATCATGCATAGCAAAAACATGAAAGCCTATCGTGCAAAAGTAGATAAAGTAACGTATTCCGATCACTATCCGGTATATACCTTCTTAGAGAGACTAAACTGACAACTTTCTTGCTCGTCGATTGTTAAAATAAAGAGAAAACGTTGAATCCTATGTACAGCATTAGCAAACAATTTTCATTTTCTGCCGCCCATTCACTCCGGGAACTTTCACCGGAACATCCTTGTACCCGATTGCACGGACACAATTATGTGGTAACCGTGCACTTGAAATCGGAACAACTGAACGAAACCGGATTTGTGTGCGATTATAAAGAACTTGAAAAAATTAAAGAATACATCGATACCCATTTCGATCATCAAAACCTCAACGACCTTATGTTTCCGTTGAATCCCTCGGCTGAAAATCTGGCAAAAATGCTTTACGACATTTTTAAACCGCTATTTCCGCAACTTTATGCTGTCGAGGTGAGCGAAACACCCAAAACCTCTGCCATTTATGAACCTGAAGGTGAATGAAATATTCTATTCGCTGCAAGGTGAAGGAGCACGAACAGGAGAGCCTTCTGTTTTTATTCGCCTTGCCGGCTGCAATCTCGATTGTAATTTTTGCGATACCGACTATTCTTCGGGTAGCATCATGTCGGTCGGGGAAATTCTCAATAAGATTAATGCCTTTGGTTGCAACCGCATCATATGGACAGGAGGTGAACCCACCTTGCAATTAACCGACGAAATCGTTTCATTTTTTAAAGAAAAAGGGTATTGGCAGGCTATCGAAACTAACGGAACCTACCGCGTTCCGTCCGGAATCGATTACATTGCCTGCAGCCCTAAAGAAGACTTCGAAACCATACGCGAACGCATTCCTGAAGTAAACGAATTGCGCTTTCCTATGCAGGCAGGCGATCCTCTACCCGATATCTCGCTGTTGCCTAAAGCCGAAAAATATCTGTTAAGCCCCGTTTTCAATGGCAATATTCTTGTTCCCGAAAACGTTGCATACTGCATTGAACTCATCAAAGCTCATCCAACATGGGGTTTAAGCCTGCAAATACATAAACTCATCGGCATCCGATGAAATTTAAATTTCTAAGGTATTAAAAATAATGACACGTTTTGATGTAAAAATACTAGGATGCGGATCAGCTATGCCCACCACACTACATAATCCTTCCTCACAATTAGTAAATGCGAACGAAAAATTATTCATGATCGATTGTGGCGAAGGAACACAGTTGCAAATGCGAAAATTCAAAACCCGAATAAGTAAGCTGCACAGCATTTTTATTTCACATCTTCACGGCGATCATGTCTTGGGAATTCCCGGACTTGTTTCCACCCTGAACATGCTGGGAAGAAAAGGCGATCTCAACATCTACGCCCATAGAGAAATTGAACCTTTATTATCCTCAACGTTGGAATTTTTCTGTCCCCATCGTGAATTTCAAGTACATCTTTTTCCTTTAAACGATAAAGGATTTACGCTCATTTACGAAAACAAATCCCTTCGTATATATTCTTTTCCCCTGAAACACCGCATACCCACTTGCGGATTTCTATTCGAGGAAAAAGAAAAACCGCGTCACATCAAACGGGAGATGATTGACTTTTATCGGATCCCCATACACCAAATCAAAGCAATTAAGGCCGGCGCCGATTTTGTAACCGCCGAAGGTGACGTGATCGCTAACGACATTTTAACCACACCTGCCAATCCTCCACGCCGTTATGCCTATTGTTCCGATACAGCCTATTGCCCCGATATCATCCCTTATATCGAGGGAGTGGACGTGCTTTACCATGAAGCCACATTTGCAGAATCGGAGGCTGTTCGAGCACAACAAACCTTTCATTCCACTGCACGTCAAGCCGCAGAAATTGCCCAAGCTGCCGGTGTAAAGAAATTGCTGCTCGGTCATTTTTCTGCTCGATATACCGAATTAGATGATCTGTTACGCGAAGCCCAAGCCGTTTTTCCAACTACGTATTTAACTTTTGAGGGAATGGATATTATTTTATAGTCCAATCGTTATAAAATAAAGTCAACCAACGCTTTCACTTTTCACGAAGAATACCTATCTTTGCAGTCAAGCATTGAGAATCAAAAACTCATTTTCAATGACTAATCACAAAATATTCATCTCATCATAATATATACAAATGAAAGTAGCTATCGTTGGAATAAGTGGAGCCGTAGGACAAGAATTACTCCGAATATTGGAAGAAAGAAATTTTCCTGTAGAGGAACTCACACTTTTCGGATCATCGCGCAGTGCAGGCAGGACCTACCCCTTTAAAGGAACTCCGATAAAGGTAAAACAACTGCAACATAACGATGATTTTCAAGGAATTGACATTGCATTCGTATCGGCAGGAGGAAGCACTTCACTCGAATTTGCCGAAACCATCACCAAACACGGTACAATCATGATCGATAATTCCAGCGCTTTTCGTATGTATGACGATGTGCCGCTGGTGGTTCCCGAAGTGAACCCTGAAGATGCACTGAACCGCCCACGCGGAATTATTGCCAACCCAAACTGTACCACCATCCAAATGGTTGTGGCGTTGAAAGCAATCGAAGATATTACACACATTCGAAAAGTGCATGTTGCTACCTATCAAGCTGCATCGGGAGCAGGAGCAGCAGCAATGCGCGAACTGGAAAACCAGTTCAAACAAATTGTCAATGGAGAAAAACCAACCATAGAAAAATTCCCCTATCAATTGGCATTTAACTTAATTCCGCAAGTGGACGTATTTACCGAAAACGGTTATACGAAAGAAGAACTAAAGATGCATAACGAAACACGAAAAATCATGCATTCCAATATTGAAGTGAGTGCCACTTGTGTTCGTGTTCCGGTGATGCGTGCTCATTCCGAAGCCACTTGGATTGAAACGGAAAGATCTGTTCCCGTTGAAGAAGCCCGTGAGGCTTTTGCCAACGCCGAAGGTGTAGTGTTGATAGACAATCCCGAAAAAAAAGAATATCCCATGCCGTTGGATGTTACAGGAAAAGATGCCGTATATGTAGGGCGCATCCGCAAAGACTTAACGAACGATAAGGGATTAACATTCTGGACAGTATCGGATCAAATAAGAAAAGGCGCTGCACTCAACGCCATTCAGATTGCAGAATATTTGCTTAAACAACACTAAATACAATGCAAAAAAATAACCTAAAGGCCGACCGGAAATCGTCGGCTTTTTTTATTTCTGGTTCTTATAATCCTAAATCACTATCCGGTGTGGAATGCTTTTCATAATCATGCTGCATAAGTACCCGATGAGGCAACGATCCATGACCAAGGATTTCGATAGGACATGAATCGTAAGCTTTCTGCAGCCATTCCGCAGATATTTCTGTGCCGGCATGATAATGCAGATCGCCATTTACACATGCAATATTTTTAACCATCGAAATAATGGTTCCGATATCGTGAGAAACAAGAATAACCGCAATCTTTTTATTGATATCGGCAAGCAATCGGTAAAAATTCGTTTCGAAAAGCTTATCTACATACGAGTTGGGTTCATCCAGAATGATCAACTGGGGATTATCTACGATGGCTCTACCCAGAAGTACACGCTGTAACTGACCACCCGAAAGCTCCCCTATCGGCCTCGACAACAAATTCCCCACACCCATCTCTTCCGCAACATGGCGCACTTTTTGTTTATCTTCAGGCGAGTAGCGCTTAAAAATTTTTCCTTTAGGGGTTAGTCCGGATAAAATAACATCGAAAACCGTAATGGGAAATTTTTTATCGATTTGATTTACCTGAGGCAAATAACCGATGTTAAGCGAATTAACCTTTTCGCCATTCTCAAAAAAGGTAATCGTTCCTTCTTCCGGTTTAATCAATCCCAATATTGCTTTCACCAGCGTAGTCTTTCCACCACCGTTTGGACCGATAATTCCCAAAAAATCATCGTCGTAAACCGTAAGATTTACGTTCTTAAGCACATTGGGTTTGTTCTCATACCCCACAAAAAGATTCTGTATTTCAATGAGTTTATTCATTCTTGTTTGCCTGCCAAAATATGAGCGATTCGTATCAACTCTTTATCCCACTCATATGCCAACGGATTAATTCGGTATACCTTGGCGCCGATTTCATTGGCTACAACAATTGCATTTTTCGTATCAAAACCTTGTTGCACAAAAACAACGTTGATGCCTTCCTTTCTCGCTATATCGATTAATGCTTTCATCTGGGCAGGAGAAGGATTTTTCCCTTCAAACTCGATGCTGTACTGCTTTAGTCCATAATCGCGTGCTAAATAGCTCAAAGCCGGGTGATAGATAATAAAACTTCGCGAAGGGATATCCCTTAATAATTGGGTAATTATGCTGTCTGTTCGATCGATCTGCTCGATTAATTCCGAAAATTTTTTCCGATAGAATTCTTCATTTTGAGGATCAGAAGTTATCAATGCACGATACATATTCTCGGCGAAAATGCGGGCTGTTTTTGGCGAAGACCATACATGCGGATCGGGTAACAACGTATGCTCATCTTCTCCCTCAGACTTACCTGTGGCATGATGATGTTCGCCATAAATCAACTCGATTCCTTCTGAACAGTTCACAATCTTCACATCGGGATTGTTTTTTTTCAAACGCTCCGCCCAGGCATTTTCAAATCCCAGAAAACCGACTTTAAAAAAAATGGCACTCTTACCCAACTTCATCATCATTGCCGGCGTAGGCTCGTAAGTTTCGGGACTTACGCCTACAGGAACAATCGTATTTATTTTGTAGCTTTCCCCCACAATGTTCTCCAAAAAATACCGCTGCGGTTCAATGGTAACTGATAACATTTTTCCCTCTTTAGTTTCCGAGCGGCATCCCAAGAATAGCGCCACGAAAAAAAAGGGAAAAAGATACTTTTTCTTCATATCCGTTTTTTTAATGAAATAAGTTTCTACACCCCTCTCTGAAATAGTAAACAACATTACCCTATTTTTGTTTATAGCAAACATGGATGCTTCCATAAATGTCGAGCGCTATTTTTTAATCCTTGATCCGTATTCTCCGGATTAGCAACAGTATCAATTGAAAAACGGCCAATTGGGGTCCGGAGTATGAGCTTGCTGCATGATCTTTTTCAATTCTTCTGCCTTATCAGGGTACAAAGAAATCACATTGTGAACCTCCGATGGATCCGAAGCAAGATTGTACAATTCGTAAACCGAATTTCCCCTCACATTAAGATGAAGCAATTTCCAATTCCCCTGCATAACCGCCTGACGACCGTTCAACTCGTGAAATTCGAAATAAAAGAAATCGTGCTCCTTCTGCCCTTTTTTCCCCGTCAACGTAGGCAAGACGCTGATGCCGTCGCTCTTCACCGGAAGCTTCCTGCCCAGCAGCTCGGCAAACGTGGGAAGATAATCCCAAAAGGCAAAAGCAACATGGCTTTCTGTT
>ENA-UOYA01000389-UOYA01000389.1-activated-sludge-metagenome-genome-assembly--contig:-NODE-389-length-59932-cov-7.111094_pt1 | contig 59932 bp, 45 predicted proteins | sample MGYA00238163_ERZ764804 | MGnify/ENA primary metagenome ERZ764804 (study PRJEB28919, sample SAMN05720223) | activated sludge metagenome | isolation source: Anaerobic digester | place: Hong Kong...
AATTATAGTACAAATATTGATTAATGCAAAGTAAATATACCAAAATTACTATAATATAAATATTTCATTCTATTCTATATTTGCCTATTGACATTAATAGAATAGATAGCTACACTGGTATTAAGAAAATGCAAAGGAGGTAATAATTAATGCCAAGACATGGAAGAGGATGGGCAATGAGAAATGGGGAGGGTCAAGAGAAACGACACTCTTCCTTGACTGTGTCCTTATTGGAACCTGCTTTACTGGTACTGGTAAAGGGAGAGCCTAGTCATGGATACTCGCTGCTTAATGATTTAGGAGAAATAGGCTTAAATACACTTCACCCAAGCGTCGTTTACCGAACTTTACGAGAAATGGAAGACCTTGGGTGGATTCAATCTGATTGGGAAACTGATCAGACGCAAGGCCCCCCTCGCCGGACATATCATTTGACGGCGCTAGGAGAAGAAGCCTTGCAATATTGGAAGCAGGAATTGGCAAGAACAAATGAAATCATCCTGCAATTGCTTAAGAAAGTTTAAATAGGTTGAAAGGAAACTGATATGCCTGCTAGAGATGGAACAGGACCTTTGGGTCAAGGCTCACGGACAGGTCGAGGCATGGGAAATTGTGGAACGACCGGTGTTACCACGGGGCGAATTTCAACTACAACCCCAATGTTTAATGGTCCATTTCACTGGGGTGGCCGGGTGTGGGATTTTACATTTGGCCGTCTATTTAGCCGCCGGCATTCAAACCGGATCAACAGACGATAATTCATAACTTTCAATAGGAGAATAATATGCCCAGATTTGATGGAACTGGACCAATGGGTAAGGGGCCAATCGGTAGAGGAATGGGTCCATGCGGAGGAGGCCAGTCGCGGGGAAGAGGACGAGGCTTTGGCCGCGGTAATTTTGGTTGGGATATGGAGCAATCTACTGCTCCTCAACCTGAGACAAAAGAAGTGATGGAGCAACGCAAGACCTGGTTGGAGAAACAATTGGCTGCGATTAGCCAACAGTTGCAGGATATGGATAAAAAATAGGGGCTTAATTTATGAACCTCTGAGTAGATCAATTGATAAATGATCTACTCAGAGGTTATTTCTGTTGACCTTTATTCAACGATCATTGGAAATTTATAGTCATTACTTTTTGTTATGCAACAATTATCGCTCTCCGAAATTTGTAAGGCGACGCGCTCAAATCCACATATATTACTCTACCTGTAGTTTTCGCTTATCCAGCAATTTGTGCGACTCGATATGCGGGTGAGAGCTGCAAGTAGGAATTCAAAGAGTCACTTCTCCGGCCTCATCTCGACAACAGTTCAAGGTTTATTTGATTTTCTCCCGGATTGTTTCGAGATTCTTTAGCGGTAAAGCTGTAATGTTCTTCATTACGGGGTATGTTTCATTTCCCGGATAAACGATCCAGAGATGTTTAAGGGATAATTCAGAAGAAGCAACCTGCATCGGAAGTGTCAAAGTGGGGGCGTCGGTAAACTTGATTTTAATGCCATATCGGTTTCCTCCGGACTGAAAAACCAGTCAAGTTCAGCGCCGGCGTGCGTACCCCAAAAACATTCCTCATTGGGATCCAGGATTTGCAATAATTGCTCAAGCACAAAAAATTCCCATGAAGCACCGACCATGAGATGTCCAAGCAGGTTGTGCCCATTGGGAATATCCAGAAGGCTGTGCAATAACCCAGTATCGCGGAAATTAATCTTTGGAGATTTAACCTGCCGTTTACCCAAATTCTCTACTCTACCTTGAAATTTCGGAGTACAACTCCGATTTTTCAAGGCCATGGTAGCGTATTTATGGTAACTGATTGATTGCTTGACTCTCCGTAAATAGGAGAAAGCTTCTGTTCCTTGCATTTTCTCTCTTTTTGGCAGCACCAAGTCCTATAGTTCGGACCTTGCGGCACAAGGAGTACAGAGCTTACCTTTGTATACGACTTACGTTCCGTCTTTCTGTTTTACTGCCCAGTCAATATCTTTCAGTTGGTAATTTTCAGCTTTAGTTCGATCCAACGCCAGTTTTGGAAGTAATAGAATGGTCCCGTCGGTATCAACTACAGCATCAAGTAAATCACCTTCTTTGATCTTTGCTTTTTGCAGCGTGGAAGCAGGTAAGGTAATTTGTCCATTCTTACCGACTTACAGATATTCAGGCATGAAAAAATCTCTTTCTGACATCCTGAGTATTTAAATCTGCATACATTTCACAATTTATACAGAACTGATCGATGAGGTTATTAATCTGGAATGCGATCCAAATCCTTCCAGCTAATTAAAGTGCCGGCACTTGTTTGCATGGATTGATCCCCACCATAGACCACATATTCTTGATTCTCAGGTAAGGTTGTTAGAGATCGCCAGTAATTAAGATTTTCAAAATAGCTGATGGATATTGTTTTTCCGGATTTAATCTCAATCGCTGTAACCTTTTCACCATTTTATTCAATTATCTGTGTTGTTTTAATAATTAACCTGACCTCTTCCACGTAAAGCTTAAGTTCACCAACATTACCATTCTGTTGATTGATCCGATTGTAAATCTGCTCATCATAGGGGAAGCGGATGGTCAGATCCTGTTCGTTCCCGGTGGTCATGGTTGTGAACGAATATTCCTGAGATTGTTCATTGGCGACCTTCCAAATTGGTGAGTAATTAGCGCCCACTCCGGCGACCATGATCGGCGACTCTCCCGCTTCATTATTTGCATGAGCCTTGACCAAAACCGTTACAGTTCCCGCAGGAAATTTATACGGAAAATGGATCGTCCCTGCGCCCCACAACAAATTGCTGCCGTTCTCCGTCGTCACACCGCCGCCATTGGCATCCAGCACTGGGATGAATTGATCCATGGGAACGACAATTTCTGTGGTGATGGCTAATTCGTCCAGGGCTGCTGATAAGGTCTGATTCGCCAGGTCCCATTCTCCAGCCTGGAGGTGATGATCGATCAGCGACAGGTAATCTTTCCCTTTTTGGGTCCGATCCCGATCACTTTTTTCTTGCCAGTAGGTGACCAATTTTTCCAGGGCGGTTCTTTGAGCCGTGAGCCAATTGCTTCCCTCAAAATTGATCTTTAGGTTACTTTCATTTTGCTCGGTGATGTGCACCTGGGTGACCATGCTTTCACCGCTGGCCGGATTCACAATTTCAACTTCGTAATTTCCGCCAAAACCCCTGAAGGTGAACGCGCCGCTGGAATCTGTAATTCCGGACCCCGTGGTCGTCCAACTGTTGATCAGGTTCTGCAGAGCATAATAGGCCTTCTTTGGGGTTCCATCTTGCTGGAGAATCCCGCCGTGGTACACATGGGAAGCAGGTTCCACAGTGTTCCACCAGACCAAACCCAGGTTTTGCTGCTTGGCGAAGAAGATCGTGTAAGCCGTTGTCAGATACTGCGCCTGGGTTTCTTCCGACCAGGGAACGTCCCAATACCCCGGTTGTCCCTCTGGCAGGTCGGAGGGCACCGAGAACTCGGACCCTACTACCCGTTTTCCGTAGGGTGCAAGCATCTTTTCATATTTGTCATAACAGGCGCTTAATTCACTCAACGAGCGTTTGGGCATCACCGTCCCATCCACTGTGGTGGCATTGTCATAAAACTGAAGCCCGATCACATCAAAATCAATCTTGCGGTCCAACATTTCCTGAATAATGGCTGCATTATCCAGCCAGTCAATGCCGCCGCAGTTGTAACCGAAATTGATTTCCACCCAGGCGGTAGGGTCGTTCTCGCGGATGGCGCGAATGGAGGTGGAAATGGCTTCGTAATACTGATCCTTGGTCAAATTCATCGGATTGTGATTGCCAAAATTTGGTTCCAGAACCGCTTCCCAATCGTCAACCTGGGGAGCAAAGCGCTTTACTGTGGTGGCAACATGGTTATAGAGCCGAGTGAGAAACTCATCGTAGGGAACATCTTGATAATATGGCGTGAGCTCTCCGGTGTCATAGACAACATTCGTTTTTATGAACATCCCCCCGGATTTCAGCTCATCGATTCCCAGCCAATAGTTGGCGAAATCGAGGGTGAATTTTCCCATTTCGGGTTCTATCCAATTCCAACCCATGTATTCAGTGATGGTATTGAGGCCAGCTTGCTGTAATGAGGTTGCATAATATGGGTAGGCTACCCCACCAAACAAAAAATCATGGCTGGTTTGCCGGTAATTAACCTGGTATCCCGAAAGGGGGTTGCCGCTCGCATCCACAAAAGTGAGCTGCATGTCCCCCTGGCGGTAAACGGGGATATCTTGCAGGGCTTGCTGATAGGCAGCTTCGTCCTCCGCGGAGAGAGGGATCGGGTCGTAAAGTGCCGTGGGGGTCGCCTGCGGTTGCGCCTGAGTGGGTATTGGCGTAAGTGTTGCCGGCAGCATGGATTGGGGAACTGGCGTTGTTATTGCTGCATTTGAGGCTGTTGTTTGTGGAGTGCAGGAAGCCAAAAATGAAATCACCAACAGGACAATCAGGAGATATCTTCCTCTACGGTAAATGATCATATAGCACCTTCATCACAGCATAATAAGCCTGTTTTGGCCGTGCATCATCGTCAAACAGCGAGGGGTTGGCATCCGTTGCCCCGCTGTAATTCATCCACGACCATTTATCACCCACGTCACCAAAGCCGATTGCTTTGGCACCAACGTCCAGGTAGGTCTGCGTGATCTGGCTGAAAACCTCAGCCTGGCTCTTGAGCGGATCGGTCACTTCGGCTGTCTTGACAACCGGTTCGTACCAGAACGGAAGTCGATTCGGTGTCAGTACCACAATCGTTTCAGGAGCAGATAAATAAAGCCCGCGCGCAGTGATCTGCTCCAGAATTATTTTTTCAAAATCAGCCTTGGGCGGGTTATATACCCAGACCCCATTCTCAATATCCACGCCATCAAAAGGTACTCCGCGTTTTTGTAGTTCATCCAGATAGGTAAAGAAAGCCTCCCGAAATTCCGGTTCCTGGGTGCCTACCTGGTCTTCAACTAGAAATGCCTCAACAACGACCAAATTACTTTCAGGATCAAGTTTCTTGACCGTTCGCGCCACGAGCTCGGTGGCAGGTATAAGCCCGATCTCTCTCATCCAAAAACCATACATCTCGTTTCCCACTTTGTTCAGGTCGGCTATGACCTGTTCATTCTCAACGGTCCATTCATCCACTTTTCCCTTGTTCCGTAGGACGGTAACGCTTGTGGTGAATTCGAGTATCTTTTTGATCTCTTCTTTTGAAAAATTGCCGTTGTACACTGAGTCGGGGATGCAGTCTCCGCCGCAAAGCAGGGTCTGTGCCCTGACTTTCATATGGTGAGCCTGGGCAAACAACAAAACCGGGTCCGCCTGATCCCAATAGTATGGATAATCTTCCGGGTAGGTACCGGAATTGAATTCTTCCTGGATGACATCCCAATCATTTAGAACACTCCGCCAATCCTCCGTGGTAAAGTCCTTAAAGACGACATTCATCAATAGATCGTTGGTGAGGGTTAACATATTGGCATTGGTCAGAATATCGCGGTTGGCCGGGTCGGCAATGTCTGAGTAAAGACCCGGCATGGCCAGGTCGATCTGCAATGCATCGACCAGGTCTCTGCCAGTAATTTTTCGCCAGGGTTCCCCCAAAAACTGGATGGCTAATGGATACCCATTTATCAATAACACTGAAACGTCTTTGCCATTGAATTTTTTCAACTGAGTAAAAACAGTGCTGTCTTGCCTGATTGCCTTGGTTAACGCTTCCGCATCCATTTCAACACCATCGATGGTGACCTTGTCACCATAGGCATTCACATAGTCCTCGATCCAGTCGTTAAGATCCGGGATATCCTCCAGACTTGCTTTACCGGAAGGCGCTTTTTCAGCCAGGAACGAATCGATATAGAGAGTGGCCTGTGGGTTCACCCAGGCTCCCAGCCATACCGTCTGCGCCGGGAATAACCCATCAGACAGATTCAGGCCGCTTTGTTGCGTTACATCCACCTTCAGAACATCTTGGCCATTCTGATCCAGAACGTGCATTACTTTTCCTTGTGGATCATCAAACACCACGGTGAATGGTTGATCCGTTGGAATTTCAACGAAGGTACTGTAATTACACTGTTCGCTGGTACCATCGTTAATGCAAAGCTGTAATCGGTTCTGGTGATTGGCGCCTATATCCAGCCGGATCAAGCCGCGCCACCAGTCCCCTTCGGTGACAGGAGGAGTGCCCATCAACAAAACACTGGCATACTCGCCAGCGTTTTTCTCGAGACGCAAGGTCATACAAATACGAAAAGCAGAATTCAGGGAGAAACTGCCATTGCCTACACCCGTCCCACTGCCGAAAAAATCGCTGATTTTGATCTGATCTTTCGTGACGGTTCCCCCATCCCCCACGAAGTTGTACCGCATGTCCAAATCCATCCAGGGCACATCAGCGGTGGATAATTGAGCAAGAGAATCTGGCAGATCCACCATCGCGGAGCGAATGACGAACCCTTCCTGACCGTCCTGCGTTTGGATCTTTAAAAAATCACCGAACTGCCCAAGGGCTGTTACCTTGTCTCCAACCGGCAGATCGGCAATTTTTGTGTAACCGATATTGCCAGGTCCGGAATAGAGGGCGCTTGCTTGGATGAATTGTGATTGCGGAGCAGACGTCGCAGTAGGAGAAGCAGACACCGTGGGTATGGCTGGTGTTGTTTGCGGTAAGCAAGCCGAAATAAGCATTACAAAAACCAGGCAGGTGATTATTATTCGTTTCATTGAACTCCCTCGCATGCACGAAAACAAGTGATGTATATTCAAGATACTCGGTTCTTTCAATTGCCTGGCCCACAGCTGATCTTGCGTCGTGCCAGAATGGCTTGCCCGTGGGCATCTCCTTCAAACCAATTTGGAGTGAAAACGTAGTATACATAAAAATCTTTGCCAGTGATGCGTGGATCACTCCCTAACCCTATGATCGTCGGATATACTTTGTAGCCAGTGGATACATCAATGGGCACACGGATCGTCCAATGGATCCCATCGGTCGATTCTGATAGATATAAAATGGTAGAATTTCCTTGGACACTATCATTGATCTTGATATATCTGTCCAGATACTCGTTATACGACACATAAAACATATTGGATTGAGGATTACCAATCTCTATCGGGCTGGATTTTCCACCAATGCCAGGCTGGTCCCATCCTCCTTGATAATACTTGAACCACGGCACAACCGTATTCTGATTAATTGCAGCATTCAACACGTCTGAAACTTTCGCGCGCGCGACTGTTGTGCCAATGTCAAAGCGGGGGTTTGCAACCAATACATCATTAATATAGATATAAAAATATTCTCCGTTGATGGTAAAAGGTCCATTGCCGGTGCCTACATTCCAGTCCGCCCAACCTGGAAACTCGGTATCAACGATCACACCCAGGTCCGTCCAGGTTTTTCCATTGTCGGTTGATTTTGCCATTCCGGTTGTATTATGAACTCCAGACCCATCGGGTCGGTATTTTTCGGTATCGTAGAACAATATAAGTGTTCCAGATTGAGGATCCCGGTAAACTGGACCCCCTCCGATGTATCCAAAAGTATCCTTGACCCCCCGAATCGGGATGGTTAACTCAGTTGAATCCGCAATCGGATTATCCAGGGTACCATTCGTCAGAGCAGAATATTGCAGATTACCATTATCCTGAGGGCTGGCTCCGATGAAATGATATGTGTCCCCATCCCGCCATACCCCCAATACCGTATCGGGCCAATTCTTTAGACCGGCTGCACGCAATTGGTCATTCGATAAAATGACTTCCTGGTCGCCCACAGAAAGGGAGCATTTGGTTTCAGTTGCGGTGCCATAGACGCCAACCGGACTGACCTGTAGGGCAAATTGTGAAATATCGAGTTTGCTTTTTGGCGCTGTCTGGATACCGTAAAAGAACTCGCCGTTCGGGAACAGTCCATCTGGCAGGTCGATGCCAATCAAGTCCTTAGTTACATCAATATGCTTGGCAACCTGGCCCGTTTCGGTTACTACTTCGATTATCTTTCCCTTAGGATCGAGAAAATTCAGATAGAAAGGCTCCCCATATCCAACTGGAATATCAAAATCCTGCGTTGTACCTGTCTGATCATCAATGAATCCAATTTTCCCTGCGTACCCAATTACTATCCGCGGCAGTGAAGGTGTATCTGGTGGAATATCAATATTCCCGTATAAGGTAATCCCCCCAAAATCCCCATGCACACTGTATTGGATTTTAAAACCAAATGGATTTTCAATAGGGAATGGACCTGCTCCGGTCCCCAACCAGTTCGTACTTTCCATGTTTTTCATAACTATCATTCGCCCGTCATAAGTTACTTTATCCATATGAATAAAGGGCAATAAATCAATTGAGAGATCGGGCGCGGGAGTGGCGGTAACAGTTGGGGTTGTCGTCGCACCCAGGTTGATTGGCAAGGTGGCTGTCGGCGTGGGTGTAGCTGTCCGCGACTCGCACGAGGATAAAATCAACATAAACATAGCGACATAGAGGACAATGCGTTTATTCATATTTGTACTCCAAATCTATTGTGCTTGGTAACTCTCAAATATTTTGTACATTTCATCAAACAGATAATCAGGCGTGTAATTTTCTGTGAACATTCCGGTTTGGTCGCAGGTCAGTTCATATTCATCATTTTGGGCATCCCCCACAGGCTGAAAAAATGGCGTCCAAAAAAGGATCCGTTTCACCACTTTTGACTCAATGGCCGCTTCAAGCAGGATATGCAGGGTCTCCTTTTTCTGCTCAGGATCATCCGTGCCGGTGATACTGCATTCATTGATCATCATGTCGCCAATTTCATTGAACCGTTGGAAATGTTCGATCAGATCCGTTTTCTTGAGTTGTTTCGCAGCCGGTCCCCAACAGCCGTTGGACGGGTTTTGCACTCCTCCATGATGAATATGGTATTCCATACCAATTGCAAAGGGCCGCTCAATACCCAGACTGTCAGTAAGCTTCTTTTTTAACTTGGACAAATTCTGATATTCATAATCTGCATGGTGGCTTTTGGGAACCTCAACCATTCCTCCAACTGCATAGACAAAACTGAGCTTCTCTCCAACCTTTCGTCCGGTGCGTTGAGCTTCATCCCAAGCCAGGTGATAAGCCATTTCAGGCCAATCTTTTCCATAGATGCGCAGCAGCGGGCTGTCAACCCAATAAGGATTATCATCCTGATCCGAACCCGTTGGCTCGGAGGCAAAGGTCAGATCGGTGAAATAAGGTACTTCAAAATGCTTGCGGACCATGTCTCGCAAGAATTCATCTACTTGTTCCTTGGTGCCATCATTTAGGTATGCTGATTTATGCGGCGGATTGAACCAGTCCCAATTGAATAAATTGTCTATCGAAAGCCCCATTTGATTTTTCTCGGCGAACCTGCCCAGTTGGGTGAGATATTCATAAACGTTGAGATCATCCATCCAGGAATCGGGGCTGTTGGTATACCCGTCTTTTATCAGTGCAAATTGAAGGATCGAATTAATATATTCCGGATACTGGGCAAATTTCCACCGATCAATCGTGCGCAACGAAATTCCCACTTCAATCCCCAGCTTTTCTGCCAGATCTCTCAGTCTGGGTTTGGTGTCATATTTACCCAAAGTGGGAAGAAAGGTTGAGGGTAATGGAGATGAAGACAAGACTGCCGCCCCGGCGAATATGCCGGAAAATTTTAGAAATTCACGCCGTGATATTGATTTCAAAGTTGGTTTTTCCATTTACCCCTCCTAATTGGATTGTGCACAGCGAAAACCGATATCGTTGCTAAATCCATCTGGATAATAAGGTAAACGCGATGTTGCCCGAATGAACAACGCATCGCTCGACCAGGCGCCGCCACGAATCACTCGCGAGCTCCCTTCCGCAGGACCGGTGGGGTTTTCTGCCGGCGATTGACTGTAATATGCAGCGTCATACCAATCTGCCACCCATTCGTACACGTTGCCGGCCATATCCATGACCTGATAAGGGCTCGCTCCAGCCGGGATGCTGCCTACCTGGGAGGTATCTGCATTTGGCCAATTGTCATCCATGTCGAAATTGGCAAAATAGGGCCCCACCTCATTCCCTTCCCAGGGATAAATTCTACCTGTATCGCAGCGTGCGGCTTTTTCCCATTCCGCTTCAGTAGGCAACCGGCGTCCGGCCCACCTGCAATACGCAGCTGCTTGTTCCCAATCCACCTGAATGACCGGATAATCGGCGAATTCTGGATTGTCAAAATAACTCTCTCGGGTTTCTGATGCGGTTGAATGGGGAGGGGTGCATTCTTTTGCTGCAACGCATTTTTGATACTCTGCATTGGTGATTTCGGTTTGATCCATCCAAAAATCATTCAAATACACATCATGGAGAGGAAGTTCATCCTCGCCGATCCAGTCCCCATCAGTTTGAGTACCCATTGAGAATTTCCCTGCAGGAATATACATCAAGGTCATCCCATCCATTTCCGATTTTGTCTTCGTACCGATTGGTTTATCGGGGGTCGGTGTAATCGTTGGTGTTGAGGTTGCGGTCGATGTAGCTGTAGGCAAAGGTGCAACAGTTCCCGGCGCGCAGGAAGAGAGAAGAGTGATCATCAATAGGATTAAGAAGAGTATTTTTGTTTTCATTGCATCCCCCTTTTTATGGTATATGTTCAAACATTGATTGCAACGCAACGTAATATGCCTGTTTTCGATTATTTTCTGCGTCTCTTAATAAGGTGCGTCCATTCCAACCGACGCTATCATTATTTCCCCAAGTTGTAATCCCCAGACATACCTTGGATTCCAAACACCCATCAAATACAGTTTTGGTGATTTCGGTAAACTTTGAATCTCTCTGTGCCTCTGGAATGTCAGTTAACAAAGCATCGAATTCAGTGATCACGACTGGAGCTGGATAGCTTTGAAAAACATCGATCAGATCCTGCTTGTTGGGTATGTTCGTTGAATCAATGTGCATTTCAACTCCAACATAATCAATCAGACCTAACTTCTTCAAATCGGAGGCTATTTTGAGCGTCGAAATGGTCGTAACATACCCTTTGCGATGATTATTGGCATCGTTATAGATTAATTTCGCCTGAGGGTAAATTTCCCGAGCTTGCGTATATGCTCTGATAACATAGTCTTCACCAAATTTTTTCCAGTATGGGTCGTTCCTTTCGTCGGGTGCTCCAGTTTCGTTTACGACCACGAATTCTTCGACATGATTTTGTTTTGCATCTTCCATTATTAATTTCACAATCCAATCCAAATCATCTTGAGAGAATCCATTTTCCATCCATTTTGGCATGTCTCCAGGAAATAGAACTGCTTGCATTCTGGCATCCATACCGTTTTCATGTGCAATTCTGACTTGATAATTTGGCCAACTTAAATCAATTTCGGATCGATTAGGCATCATATCTGCCATGCTTATACATGCAGTTCCTGATTGGTATTGGCTTCCCCACCAATTCAACAAGTTTTGAGAATCATCTATCAAAGATCCAATTTTTAATCCAGTAAAATTTCCCATCACCTTTATGGTTGTTTCTTGCCAATTTTGGGTAGATTGTAAATATGCCAAAGGGCTATTGTTGACGACAAGGAATTCATATATTTCTTTATTAATAAGCTTGGGTTGAGTGAACCTCTCCGGGTTCTGCCGGATGGAGGCGGTTAACTGATCAGCATCCATCTCCACACCGTTGACGGTGACCGTACCCCCGTAGGCATGGACGTAATCCTCGACCCAGGTGGAGAGATCTGGCGCGTCAGCCAGACTTTGTGGCGCTGGGGTTGGCGTGATGGTCGGTTTTGATGTCCCTTTCGGAATGGCCATCAATGCGGCGGTAGGCAAAGGCGCAGCTGTCCTCGGCGCGCAGGAGACGAGAAAGATAACAATCAAGATAATCGTGATAAATGTTCTAGCTTTCATAGTGTCCTTTGATGTTTGCGAATTTCATGGTATATGGGCAAAAAGGACTTTGGAAACTGCATAATATGATGATTGGGGTTGGTAATTCTTATCAAAAATATTTGCATCTGCATCCGGCATCCAGGATACGGCTGAAGAAAAACCAAACATGCAAAAACTATTGCCGGTTCCTGACGCCAGGTATGAATCCAATGCTTCCTGGTAGATTTTTGCTTTTACATCCTGGCGCTCTGCCTCATCGCCGGTTACCTGGCTGATATCAACATCAAATTCGGTGATATAAACTGGGATTTCAGCTTTTTTGTATCGCTGCAGGTTTTCCAGAAATTTGGCAGCATCAAACGGGGTTGAACCATCTACGTGCATTTGCATCCCAACCCCATCCAAAATCCCTTGAGCTTTTAGATCATTCACAAGCTTAAAAACCGCGTTTTCATGGCCATCAATTGCCCCATTGGAAACATTGACATCGTTATAGATCAAAGTTGCTCCTGCATCGGCTTTTCTCGCAGTGCGAAAAGCTTCGACAATATAATTGGGTCCGATTTTTTCATACCAAAATCCTTTTAATTTGTTCCAATTAAATGCTTCATTTACCACTGAATAAAGTGAAATCTTCCCTTTGTATTTTTCCATGATGGAGTTGATGCGAGACCTCATGATTTCTTGATACTTTTCGGAGGTAAATGTTGAATTCAGTAACCAATCTGGAATGTTCTGACCATCGAGTAAATGGTACATGTGCACTGGTTTGTTTGAGTTTTGAGCGAATGTAAAAATTTCATCTGCAGCCTTGTAATCAAACACATTTTCACTGATCCACCTAGCGGGCCAATCCAATTCTCCATTGGTAAGATAGAAATTGAATTCATTATTTGCTATCTTTGAATAGAGTGGATTATTCAACTCGTAATGGACAATTTGAGTACCAATATAAATATTTTGTAGGCTAGCCAGTTGCATCAAAGTTGATTTTTGCCAAGAGTCAGTATCTGAGCTTTTAAATCCCAGCGGTATACCATTTACAATTGCAAACGAATATTTCTCACTATTAACCAGCTTTGTCTGTGTGAATTCATCCGGTTTTTGACGGATGGCCGCGGTCAACTGATCTGCGTCCATCTCTGCGCCATTGACCGTGACCTTGCCCTCATAGGCATGGACGTAATCCTCGACCCAGGTGGAGAGATCTGGCGCGTCAGCCAGGCTTTGGGGTACAGGAGTTGGCGTGATCGTCGGTGCTGCGGTCGCAGTGGGCGCGGGCACAGCCGCCTTCGATACGCAAGAAAGTAAAAAAATTGGAATTAAGAAAAGGGCGATTATTAGTTTTAGTTTTTGTTTCAATTTTCTCTCCAATGACTGGTGCGAGTCTTGTAATACAGATTGCCTAATCGTAAACTGAGAAAATTACTGTAGATTTTCGTATAGAGTCCTGAGAGCAATAAAATATGCCTCCTTTTTTTGATTATCTGCAAATCTCAGAGTAATATTTTTGGGTTCTTCAAGGCTGTCATTATTTCCCCATAAACTAATTTCCTTGCAAACTTTTGATTTTATGCAAGCTCCAAATACTGTTTCAACAACCTGGTTGAGTGTATCGTCTCGTTGATTCTCAGGCACATTATCCAAGTTCACATTAAATCCTGTAATTCTGACTGGGACAGGGTAATTCTTAAATACATTTATTAATTGATCTTCTGTCGGCAAATCTATTGGCTTTACATTGAATAATTCAACTCCAACAGATTGGATTAATCGCTTTTCGAGCAAAGCTTTGGAAATGTGTTTTGTCCACTCAGTTGTTATATAACCAGGAATGTGATTGTTCGCGTCACCATAAATTAAATTTGCTTCAGGATAAATTTCATGCGCTAGTTCAAATGCTCTTATTACATAATTTTCTCCAAGTTTGCTAAAATATGGATCTTTTCTCTCCGAAAGGCATCCTGCTTCATTGACGACAACAATGTTTTGAATTCCTAAAGATTTTGCATGTTCAATGTTATTTCTCAGAACCAAATCAACGTCATCCTGATTAACATTGAGGGTCAGCCAACCTGGTACATCATAGCCCATCAGGCCAGACTCAAATCTGAATTGAGATATACCAGAATTTCGTGCAACCTGAATTTGATAATCAAGCCAGGAATAATCAAAATCATTTCTACTTGTAATGGAACCTGATTGATCTGAAATTACCAATGTGCCATTGTATTCATCTCCCCAGTATTTTTCACTTTCAAGTTTCGTGTTTTCAGGGTCGATTGTAGAAAATATTTCAATACCAGAAAAGTTACCCATAATTTTTAATGTGACTTGCACCCATACTGAATCATTACTTTGAATAGCTAATGGTGCACCATTCAGGACGAAAAAGAAATATTTTATCCCGCTGATTACCTTTGTCTGCGTGAACCTCTCCGGATTCTGGCGGATGGCTTCGGTCAACTGCTCCGCGTCCATCTCCGCGCCATTGACCGTGACCTTGCCGCCATAGGCATGGACGTAATCCTCGACCCAGGTGGGCAGGTCAGGCGCGTCAGCCAGGTTTTGAGGGGCTGGGGTTGGTGTGATCGTTGGTGTTGAGGTTGCGGTGGGTGTGGCTGTAGTTATGGGTGTAGCTGTTCCTGGCACGCAGGCTGAAAGAAACATAACAAGAAACAAGGTAGTAAAAAGCAACTTTATTTTCATTCATTTCCTCAATCAAGGCAGGTGTTTGTATAGAACCTGTACAATCGCGTAATAAGCAGGTTTGGTACGAAAATCAATATCGAACAAAGTCGGATTGGCATCCGGCAAACCTACATCCTGAGTCCAGGCGTAGAAATCATCGATGTTGCCAAAGCCAATTGTTTTTATGCCTTTGTTCAGGTATAGATCAAGCCACTGACCATACATCTCCGCCTGAGCCAGTTCAGGATCTTGAATTTGAACCAATTTGTGTCGTCCACAGCAATCATTAATGGGCGTATCGCCCGAAACGATCATCGTTTCAGAACCGCCGATTTCTAAACCCTTGGCTGTCAAGTTGTCGATCCTCTCAGAGATCACTGACCAATCTTGCGGTTCGTAGATCCACCAGTTATTTTCACCGATGACTCCATCTATGGCGTGATCTGTATTTAGTGTCTCAATCTCAGGCAGATAAGTATTATAAAAATAATTCAATTCATCTTTGGCCACTTTGTTCGCCGTATCGAAAATGTTGGACTCAATAATATAAGTCTTGGCCTGTGGGTTATCCTTCTTTACCCACTGAGCTGCTGTTTCTGTTAATTGCGCAGGAGAAAGACCGGTGGCCAGCCCCCAGAAGTTGGATTCTTGATTGTTATTGAATAAGTACTGCACATATCCGGCACTTACTTCATCTGAAACATCCCATCTTCTAATCTGCGGGAATTGCAGCACCCTTGAACGGACCACGAATTCAAAGACCTTGAGCATATCTTCTCTTGAAGCATGAGCCTGGAATTGTTTAAGGGGAACAATAAGATTGCCATCTTCTCGTAAACCACTTTCATAAAGCTGTTGAGAACGATATTGGGGATCTCCTCCAAAAGCCTGTTTGACATCCTCTCCAATCGCTTGTTCTCCCCATGACCAATCATAAGGGAAGTCTGAAGGAACCTTTCCTTCTGCAAAATCACTTTGGATAGAATCCCAGTTATTGATCACTTTCTGCCAATCTTTTTGAGTGAAATTGCCAAAGACCTTGGTCACGTCCAAATTTGTGGTCAGCACTACAACTGAATTCTTGTTAAAAACCTTTTTTGAAATATCGAGGAATTCAATATATTTCCGATCATCAAGGCGAAGAGAACATTCAAATCCAATTCCTTCAAATTCTGCAAGTTTCGCTATGGTAGCTTCCTGCCATTGTCCGTTTCCACTTATCATTGCCAGAGGGATATTGTTGATTAATAAAAATGAGTAATTTTCGCCATTGACCGATCTTATTTGAGTAAATTCATCCGGGTTTTGACGGATGGCCGCAGTCAACTGTTCCGCGTCCATCTCCACACCATTGACGGTGACCTTGCTCTCATAGGCATGGACGTAATCCTCGACCCAGGTGGACAGGTCAGGTGCGTCAGCCAAACTTTGAGGCGCAGGGGTTAGCGTGATGGTTGGTTCGATGATCGCAGTCGAAGCAGTTGTTGGCATGGGCGCGGGTGTCACTGTCCCAGGCGCGCAGGAGACGAGAAAGGTGATAAGGAATATAATCGAGATGAATGCTCTGGTTTTCATAATAATCCTCGGGATGAATTATGGAAAACTTTAATTCTGAATCTCCCCAAACAATGTTTGGAGAATTAAGTAGTAATTAGCAGTCGGATAAAAGTGGCTTTCACCATCGAATGTAAATAGCAGATCACCTTTTCCCCAATGATCGCTGTCAATTTCGAGCAAATCCCAAAAGAGAATGCTCTCAACATTTCCGGAATCAATCGAAGCTTCAACTATTGTTTTCAAGAATTGAGAGTTTTGTTCTGCTGTTCCTTGCAAAAGAGTGAATTCGCCCAACCAGACTTTTCCGATATCAGTAAAAGAGGTCAGGTTTTGTTTGAAATCTTCATAAGTCAATCTTCCTGCATAATATACATCCCAATAACGGGGATCAGAGGCATTCGCGTTTAAATAACCAGTATCAAAGCTAAAATGACCTTCCATTTCAACAATAATGGGAACATCCCCTGTATCTATGCCAAGTTCTTTGGCTACTTCTTCTTTTACCCTGCTAAGTTCCCGATGGACAATCGTGCTTTTATTTCCAGGTAAATAAAAATTGTAATCGCCGTAGAAGAGTGAAATATCCCGCCCAGGAACTTTCCCCAACTGTACAATCGCTTTATATGCTGCCAGATAAGCTTCAATTAGCCAGCGGTCTCCAAACGCCCTGTAATAGGGACAATCTTCCCATGAAAAATACCCATCATCCGTGGCTGAGAAAGCTTCGTTCGCAAATCCGATCTCGGTAACATTAGGGTTCGATGTCAAAATATTAAGTGCTTTTTCCGCCATGGCAATCCGGATTTTTTCCTGATACTTGGTTGATGCAGGTGTGTTTATCGGAGGTGCTCCCTGCCAAAGAGGATCACTTAAGTTGGGCTGGTTATCCTCGTTTCGCTGGTCACCGGGGGTAAAAAGATTATAGAAACGGAGCGCGTGTGTTTGGGCTAAACCATTTACAAACTTACCATAGTAGGGATCTTTTAACACTTCTGATACATCCATGATTGTCAGGTCATTTGGTGCAATGATTCCAAATTGTTGGTTGAGAATTTGCTGATAAGCTTCTGCATGGTTAACAAAAAGGCCTCCTTCGTGAACGGTTGAGCCAAAGCGAATAGCACTAAATTCCCCCAATGACTTCAAAGAGGTTGCTTCCCATTTATGATTCGATAAAATGGCTAATGGCGTGCCATTCACAACCATAAACGAATACTTGCCCTTTTCGATTTCCTTTGTCTGCATGAAAGCCTCTGGGTTCTGGCGGATGGCAACGGTCAACTCTTGCGCGTCCATCTCCGTACTGTTGACGGTGACCATGTCCCCGTAGGCATGCACGTACTCTTCGACCCAGGTGGAGAGGTCGGGCGTGTCGGCGAGGCTTTGTGGTGCGGGTGTTGGGGTGATGGTCGGTGCTGCAGTCGTAGTGGCTATGGCGGTAGCCATGGGCACCACTGTCCCCGGCGTGCAAGAGACTATGAGTGTGATGAGCAACAGAATGGAAACAGATAGATTTAATTTATGGGATATTTTCATAGAGCACCTTGAGCACCGCATAATAATCCATTTTTGGTTTACATTGCTTGTCAAACAAACCGGGATCCCCGTTTGTGATTCCTTGATCAGTCAGGAAGTTGTCTTTATCATAGAAACTCCAGAATGAATATTCCGTAACTCCTGCATTTATCGCAGCCTGTAAAAATTTTGCATACACATCTGCTTGTTTTTCAAATTTTTCTTGATCCGAACCCTGTAATCCAACCAGGTTGTAATCAAATTCAGTAATTATTACAGGGAGCCCGTAGGATTTCAACGTTACCTCAACATCGGTAAAATCAGGCACCGGCATCCAGTCTCCAAGATGCCCCTCTATGCCAACCGCATCAATTACTGTTCGTTCAACCCCATCATCTCCTACAACGGTTTCTGTTCTTAGCCGGTTTATGGTCTCTCTTGTAAGTGGAGTTAAATAACCATTGGCTGTATGGTTGTCGATGTCGTTATAAATAAGTTTGGCTTCCGGATCAGCTTTTCTGGCTGCTGTAAATGCCACATCGATATAGCTGTATCCCCCAAAAGTTTTGTAAAAAATATCGTTTTCTCGATCTTTTGGAATATAGGGTTCATTAACAACATCCCATTCGGTCACTCCTAACTCTTTTCCATGCTTTACCACTTCTGTAATGTGATCGATCAAGATTTGTTCTAATTCAGATTTTGAAAAATCCCCATTAAGTAGCCAATCGGGCAACGTGGTTGGTGAAGATGGGCATAATAGCGCTTGTTCTCTAATTAATACGCCATGGTCTTTAAGCATTCTTATTTCAATATCAAAATTAGTGAAGTTATATTGACCTCTTTGTGGCTCAATTTCTGCCCAGGAAGTTTCTACAGTTGATGATGCTTCATTTAATTCGTCAAAAAAATTATCTTCTATTCTTGGTTCCGCTCCGATGTATTCAATTCCACCAGGAATCTCGACAATATCCCTCAAATGTACTTTCTGCCAAGTAATATACTGGGATTCGCGAATTCCCAAAGGGATATCATTTACAACAAAGAACGAATACTTGACCCCGTCAACTTGCTTTGTCTGTGTAAACCTCTCCGGGTTCTGACGGATGGCAGTGGTCAACTGATCAGCATCCATCTCCGTTCCATCGATAGTGACCTTGCCCCCGTAGGCATGGACGTACTCCTCGACCCAGGTGGGCAGGTCAGGAGCGTCGGCGAGGCTTTGAGGCGCGGGTGTCGGCGTGATCGTCGGTATTGTTGTCGCAGTCGGAATTGCCGTCAATGTTGGAGTTGGAACGGATGTTGTGGTTGACGGCACACAGGAAGTTGCAAGGAACACGAACAAGACAATGCAGATTAAAACAAATTTTGGTTTCATGTTATCCCCAAAAATTTAATTCAGATTTTGATAAATAACCTTTTTGATCTCATAATTCGAGGCGGTTGGTCTATATTGATCATCCAATGGTAGGGGATTTTCGCCATTCCCGTAAGGATAACCCTCTGTGAGCATCCAGGTTGATTTATTGGTAAATCCCCAGGTGGTGACACTTTGACAATTTTCAGAAGAGAAACACGCTTCAAATATGGCTGAATAGATCCTGGCCTTAAGTTCCTGCTTTTGCATTTCTGTCCACTCTTTAGGTAGAGTACCAATATTCACATCCAATTCGGTAAGATAAACATCCACATGAATCGCTTTGTATCGATCCATCAATTTGATTAAATCAGATTTGTACTTAGCAATATTTGCATCAATATCGTCATTTGTAAAATCGCTGGCTACAATGTGTGATTCAATTCCCACCCCATCCATTGGAATATTCTTGCCTTTTTCTTTTGTCACCCAATTTAAAATTGCCTGAGATTCCTCATTAAAAACCACATTTGTCCAAGATCCATCCGGGCTATATTGTCCATGGGGGCCATATACTAAATTATCATTTAGAATGAGTTTTGTATCCGGCGAAATTTCTCTGGCAGCGTTGAAAGCAATTTCAATATATTTTTCACCCAGCCGGGAGTACCAGAAGTTGTTTCCTGGCATGCCGGCTCCCCAGAATGCTTCATTGACCACGCTGGCTTCAGCGTAATGATCGCGAGTCAGTATCGCTTTGATGTGTAAATAAATGTATTGTTCTAATTCGCTATCGGTCATTTGACTCAACCAGGCAGGCGCACTATCAGTGGTATAGCCGTCGATCAGGTGCATTGCCCTGAGTGGGATATTCTGAGTGTTAAGGAAATCAGTTAATTTGTCAATATTCGTCCAGTCATAATGCTGGATGACTTCTTGCGGAGTGAGCTTCTGGTTTGGAATTTTTGACATCAGCTCGAAATCGCTCAAAGTACCGCCTGTGGCGGCTATTTCGAAATTTTTCGCAAACACTTCTTTATACTGTGGGTCACTATCGAAAACTCCCGACCAGATATCAACTGCTGATCCAATCTCTGGTCTGGCTCCTGATGTTTTTAAGTCTTTATATCCAATTTCTCTCCATGCAGAATCAGTATTTTTTATAGCCAAAGGCACCTCATTAACTACTAAGAAAGAGGTTTCTTTGCTATTGATTGTTTTGGTCTGTGTAAATGCTTCCGGGTTCTGGCGGATGGATGTGGTTAATTCCTCAGTGTCAATCTCTGTGTTGTTAACTGTGACCTTGCCCCCATAGGCATGGACGTACTCCTCGACCCAGGTGGGCAGGTCAGGCGTGTCGGCCAGGCTCTGTGGCGCGGGGGTTGGTGTGATCGTTGGTGCTGGGATCGTAGTGGGTATGATTGTAACCGTAGGCACCACAGTCCCTGGCGCGCAGGATACGATTAGCACACTTACAAGTAGTATGCAGATGATGATTTTCATTTTCATCTCAGTCCACCTTTGCATAATTCTTGAATAAACTGCGCAAGATTTCATAGTACATGGGCTTCTCCACCCAGCCGGCAGCCCATGGGGTCGATGCCGCCTGCGGCCCCAGCCAACCCAGCTCATCCGGGAAACCTCCCCATAAATTAAAGTATGTAGAGCCTGATTCGAGCGCGGCCTGAAAAACGCCCTTAATCCGCTGTGCCTGAATAAGAAACCGGTCTGGTTGGCTGGCGTATTGCTCGGTATTGGCATCCAGTTCGGAAATAAATACCGGTACCGGGTAGCTTTTGTATACTTCGGTCATTTCGGCAATATTAGTGTACTCAGGGGAACCTGGCCCCTGATCAATGTGGCACTGCGACCCAACCATATCGATCAGTCCCTTTTGCGCTAAACGGTTCGCAACTCTCAATGTGGTTTGTGAAAGATTGATGCCGTTTACACTCCATTCTTTTGTATGGTTTTCCTGCTGGTTCAAAATCGTCAAAGCGGTCGGATCGGTTTTACGAACTGTCTCGAAAGCGATATCGATATAATCTTCACCGATGACCTTGAGCATGACGTCTTGACCATCATTGTTATCGGTCATGAAAAATTCGTTGACCACGTTGTAGGCGAAAAATTTATCTTTGAAGTGATTCACCGTAAACTCGAGATACTGGGTCATCACAGCAATCCCCTGTTCACGGGTAAGATTTTCGAACCCATGAGGCATGGAAGCGCGAGTCGGGTAGATCAAATGTGAGAGAAGCAGTCTTCGTCCGCTGCCGTCCAGGTGGCTTAAAGCTTGCCGGGATTGAAAATCTTCGCACCATGAGAAATCGAGTTTATCCGTCAAAAGCGTGGCAATACCGTTTGTGTCAATTTTGATGTATTCGGCAATATCCGCCCAACCGCGGTCGCCATTTGGAGCATTAAACCCAAAGGCGGTATGACCCCATTCTGATGAAATCACACCAAAGTTGAAATTCCGCCGCATTGGGCCGTCAGAACCGTTTTCATTTTCCATAAACTCACATCCGATATGCAGGTCGGTGACATCTTTAAACCCCGGCGCTGCCCAGGTTTCATAACCAGTCTGAATCACCAAGGGGATATCTCCCAACAAGTCTGCAAGAGTTTTCTCTTTTTGTTTTAAAAGCGAGGAGGAAAGGAACCAGACGGGTATTTCGTCGCTGCCGTTTGGGTTGAGGATTTGTACCTTATCAACGCAAGCGGTAAGAACCTCTTTGAAACTGTCGGTTAATTGGTAGGCAGCAGCGAGCTGATCAATTTGGGTTTTAATACATGCTGTCAGGTTGGAATAATTCGGCGTTGAGGTGACTGTGGGAGCCAAAGTTGGCGGTAAGTTTGTTATAGTAGGAAGTTCAGTCGCTTTCACACCACAAGCTGATAATACCAATCCGGAGGTAGTGATTCCGGCAATTTTAAGGAAATCTCGTCGAGTGAGTTGATTAGCCATCGATTCATCCCTGAGTGTGTTATTGGTTCATCAGATTTTTTTGAAGATAATTCTTGAGAAGAACTGATTCTGCGGTAAAGTACATCGGTTTTTCCTGCCAGGAATCTGTCCAGGGGGTGGCATCTGCATCCACATCTCCGACGATGACCTCGAGCCAGGACTGGTTATCCGGGAAATCCCCCCAGAAACTAATATAAGGCGCGCCCGAATCGAGAGATGCTTGCAGAACGGTTTTTATTTTTTGTGCCTGTATCAGGAAACGTTGAGGATCATCTTTATAAGCACTTGTGTTAATATCTATCGACGCGGCTGTAATAATAGGACTAAAAACATTAAGGCTCAAAAAGTGTCAGAAACACGCTGCTTTTTGAGCTTTTTCACGCAAAAACCGCAAGTAAAACAAAGCGCGTCTGTTTACCCAAAGTGGCGCTTGGGTCGGCAGACGCGCTTTTTTCATGTCCTGACGCAGTAACATGGCATGGACAATCGGTATTATATAGCACATCCACTTGCTCCCTGACGGAGCCGGAGGGTGTGCTTTTTTGTTGCCCGGTATGGGCGGGAATGGAGGCGAGAGCAATGAACGGACATACAGAGGACAAACCGAAAGACTGCCGGTACTGCTATTTCTGGAAGCAGACCGAGGGCTGCACCTACCGAGGCAAAACCGACTGCTATTATATTTCGGCGCAGAAGCCGCCTGCCGCCGTCAGTGAGTGCGACGGCTGTCCGTATGGGCGGGCGTCTCCCTGCATCGGCTGGTGTACAAAAGAGCTGCTGCGCTCTATGGGCCTTTGGAAAGGGCGTGAAGATACATGACACTGGACTATTACTACGGGGATCAGGCGGAACAGTTCTCTTTCTACCGCATCCCCAAAGTGCTGTTCACGGACAGCCGGTTCAAGGACATTTCGGCAGAGGCCAAAATCCTCTACGGCTTGCTCCTTGATCGCATGAGTTTGTCTGCCAAGAATGGCTGGCTGGATCAGGAGGGGCGCGTGTATATCGTCTATACCGTCGAGGATATCATGGACGCACTTTCCTGTGCTTCGCAAAAGGCCATGAAGCTGCTGAATGAACTGGATGAGAAATGCGGGCTTATTGAGCGCAAGCGGCAAGGCCTCGGCAAGCCCAATCTCATTTACGTCAAGAACTTTGCTGCTGCGCCGGAATCAAAATTCAAGAATGGTGAAAATCAAAATTCAGGAGTTTTGAAAATCGAAACTCAAGAATTTCCAAAATCAAAAGGTAGTAATACTGAGAAGAACAATACTGATTTGAACGATACTGAGGCTCTTCCCTTCACTTCGTTCAGGGGCAGTCAAAAGCGGGAATCGAAAAGAAACGATGCAGAGCGAAGATCGCAGTACAGAGAACTTATCATGGAGAATATCAGCTATGACGTTCTGCTGCTGGACTTGCCGTATGACAAGGAGATCGTCGAGGAAATTCTGGAGCTTATCGTGGATACGGTCTGCACCACAAAAGAGACCGTGCGCATTTCTGGCGATGATAAGCCTGCGGAGGTGGTCAGAAGCCGGTTCCTGAAGCTGGACAGCGAGCATATCCGTTTTGTCGTGAGCTGCATGAAAGAGAACACCACAAAGATCAAAAACATCCGTCAATATCTGCTGGCAACGCTGTACAACGCTTCGCTTACCATGACCAGCTACTATGCAGCCCTGGTTCAGCACGATATGGCGGAAGGACGTATTTAGACGCCGCTGGCTGTATGGCCTGCGGCGTTTCGCATGTTACGGAGGTGAACGTTATGCCAAAGAAGACAGAACCAAAGGACACACAGAGTACCCAGCCGGAGCAGGTGCAGCAGGTACGCATTTCGGATATCCACCCCTTCAAGAATCATCCGTTCAAGGTGGTGGACGATGCGCTCATGCAGGAGACGGTAGACAGCATCATGCAGTTCGGCGTGCTCAATCCCACCATCATCCGGCCAGATCCCGGAGGTGGCTATGAGATGGTCGCCGGACACCGGCGCTTGCACGCAAGCGGCCTTGCCGGGAAGGATACGATCCCGGCCATTGTCCGCAATCTGACTGACGACGAGGCGGTGATCTTGCTGGTGGATACCAATTTGCAGCGCGAGAACATTTCTCCCATGGAACGCGCACAGGCGTACAAGATGAAAATGGAGGCGCTGAAACATCAGGGACAGCGGACAGATTTAACTTTAGTCCAAGTTGGGCCAAAGTTAAATTCCGCTGAAAAAATCGCGCAGGACAGCGGCGAAAGCGTTTCGCAGGTAAAGCGGCTCATTCGCCTGACGGAGCTTGTTCCAGAGATTCAGCAGAAAGTTGATGCCAAGGAAATTGCCCTGAATCCTGCTGTGGAGCTGTCGTACCTCAAGCCGGAGGAACAGCGGCAGTTTCTGGATGCAATGGAGTATTCCCAGAACACCCCCTCGCTTTCGCAGGCGCAGCGGTTGAAAAAGCTCAGCCGTGAGGGCAAATGCACGCAGGACGCCATGTACAAGGTCATGTCCGAAGAAAAGAAAGACGAGTTGGATCGCGTCACGCTGAAAAGCGATACGCTCCGCAAATACTTCCCCAAGAATTACACGCCGCAGCAAATGGAACGGGTCATTATCAAGCTGCTGGATCAGTGGCAGAAAAAACGGCAGCACCAGAACGAACGTTGAAAGAAGCTCAGAAAAAGGCTGGCCATCCAGCGCGGAGGAGGGAGCAAAGACAATGCACAGCTTTATGAGTCCGGGAAAACGCATCCGTAGCTTTCGTCTGAAACGTGGGATGACGCAAAGAGCTTTGGGGATAGCTGTGGGCTTTCCGGTAAAAACCGCCGACATCCGCATCGCGCAGTATGAATCCGGTGCAAGAACGCCCAAACACGATCTGCTCTGTATATTGGCTCAGACGTTGGAGGTTCCGGTATCGGCACTGGAAATCCCGTATATCAAGAGCCGTGATGAGCTTGAGCAGTTGCTGCAAGCGCTGGAGGACGAATACGGACTGACAGTAACGATCACAGAACCCCGCGATTGATTTCAATATCGGAATAAACAAACGGCAGCGCCAGAGCGAGCGCTGAGAAAGGAATGTATCATGGAAAACTTCACGGTAAACATCACAGGCGACGTCAACATCATCCTCCCGCACGGGAAAATCCCTCGCAGGGTCAGGCTCAAAAGCGACGGCTACGCACCCGTCTCTGGCTTCCAGCTCACCCCGAATGATGAGGAATACGATGAAAGCAATGTTTCGGTTCTACTGGCTGTGCCCGGCCAGAAGGCCAAATCCATGCGTCTGCTGGACGCGCTCATTGCGACCGGCTTCCTCTGCACGCATGTGCGGCAGGTGCCGACCTTCGACCTGTACATGGCTTATGAGCAGAAAGCAGTCGTGACCGTCAGCGGCGAAACGTACCTGACCGGCCCCACCATTGTGTTCTACTGTCTCGATGATGAATTATGGGATATCTCTTCGGGGGACGCCGGTCTGGTGCGGCGGCTTTTTGAAGAGCGCACCGTGCAGCTCCGCCACGGAGACGAAACGATCCCGGCCATTGCGCTGTAAGCCGTGCGCCGGTGCATACTGCGATCATTACGGAAGGAGGCGTTCATAATTGCAGGAAGAGGTTGAAAACAGGACAGTGACTCTTGTAATCAGCGCAACAAAGCTCACCGGGCGTGTGCTCAAGGCTGCGGTTGCAAAGTTCCTGGCACACCAGAAAGCGAAAATTGCTGAGAAAAAGCGGGCTGGCCCCGTAAAGCCCACCGGCAAGCAGACGGTCAAGCAGCTTGTCGGTCAGAATCAGGGCGTTGCCAACATCGAGATCAGCAATAAAAACATCAAGGATTTTGACCGTGTGGCAAGGAAATACGGCGTGGACTACGCTGTAAAAAAGGACAAGACCCTCTCGCCGCCCAAGTACATGGTGTTCTTCAAGGCGCGGGACGCGGATGCCCTCACAGCGGCCTTTGAGGAATATACCCGCAATACGGCAAGGAAGCGTCAGAAACCCTCTCTCATCCAGCATCTGCATGATATTCAGGCGGCAAAGGACATCATCAAGCCTGCGGTCAGACACAAGGATAAGGGGCTGGAGCTATGAAAAAGCCTGTAAACATCAAGAAAATCATTCTCCCCAATCTCCCGTATCTGCTGTTCGCCCTGCTGGGAACCAAGTGTGGGCAGGCTGCGCGGTTAGCACCGGGGCTGGACTTCTCTCAAAAAGCCCTGCATATTCTGGATGGCTTCCGGCTGGCCTTTAAGAGCCTACTTCCGAGCTTCCACCCCGCCGATCTGCTGGTCGGCCTCCTGATCGCCGCCGCACTACGGCTGGCGGTCTACGTCAAAGGCAAGAACGCCAAGAAATTCCGCAAGAATATGGAGTACGGCAGTGCCCGCTGGGGCACGCATGAGGACATCGCGCCGTATATCGACCCGGTATTCGAGAACAACATCATCCTCACGCAGACCGAGAGCCTGACCATGAACAATCGTCCCAAAGACCCGCGGACGGCGCGGAATAAAAACGTGCTGGTCATCGGCGGCTCCGGCAGCGGCAAAACGCGCTTTTTTATCAAGCCAAACCTCATGCAATGCCAGTCGAAAGACTATCCGGTTTCGTTCGTCGTCACCGACCCAAAAGGCAGTATCGTGGTCGAGTGCGGCAAACTGTTGGAGAAGAACAACTACCGCATCAAGATATTCAACACCATCAATTTTTCCAAGAGTATGCACTATAACCCCTTCGCCTACATCCACTCAGAAAAGGACATTTTGAAGCTGGTCAACACCCTGATCTGCAATACCAAGGGAGACGGAAAATCCGGTGACGATTTCTGGGTGAAGGCAGAGACGCTTTTGTATTGTGCCCTGATTGGCTACATCCATTATGAAGCGCCCGAAGAAGAGCAGAACTTTGCCACGCTCATCGAGCTGGTCAACGCCATGGAAGTCCGCGAGGACGATGAAACCTTTGAAAATCCTGTGGATATCGCGTTCAAGGAGCTGGAAAAGGACAAGCCCAACCACTTCGCGGTGCGGCAATATAAAAAGTACAAATTAGCCGCGGGCAAGACAGCTAAGAGTATCAATATTAGCTGCGGCGCACGCCTTGCTCCCTTTGATATTGCGGAGCTGCGGGAGATCACCATGTATGACGAACTGGAGCTGGACACGCTGGGCGACAAGATATACGACAACCCGGATGCCAAGGATGGAAGCTTCAAAAAGACGGCGCTGTTTCTTATCATGAGCGATACCGACAGCACCTTCAATTTCCTCATATCTATGATTTATAGCCAGTTATTTAACCTGCTGTGCGAAAAGGCAGATGACCAGTATAAAGGCCGCCTGCCAGTGCATGTGCGCTGCCTGATCGACGAAGCGGCAAACATTGGGCAGATACCCAATCTAGAAAAGCTCATGGCCACGATTCGTAGCCGTGAGATCTCCGCCTGCCTCGTTTTGCAGGCACAGTCTCAGCTCAAGGCGCTGTATAAGGACAACGCCGATACGATCATCGGGAATTGTGACACCTCGATTTTCCTCGGTGGCAAGGAGCCTACCACGTTGAAAGAGCTGAATCAGGCGCTGGGGAAAGAGACCATCGACACTTTCAACACCGGCGAAAGCCGTGGCCGCGAGGTCTCCCACAGCCTTAACTACCAGAAGCTCGGCAAAGACCTCGCTACAGTGGATGAGCTTGCCGTGCTGGACGGCTCCAAGTGCATCTTGCAGCTTCGCGGCGTGCGGCCGTTTCTGTCCAATAAGTTTGATATCACGCAGCACAGGAATTACAAATACCTGTCGGATGCAAACCCCAAAAATGAATTTGACATTGAAAAGTTCCTCTCTCACCGGCTCAAGCCGAAACAGGACGAGGCTTACAATGTTTTTGAGGTAGATGTGTCCGAAGCGGATGAAGCAGCGGGTGAACAGCCCGCTTTTTCATAAAGATTTATCAAGGCAGGAGGCTTGATACACCATGACAGACAGAAGACACCGGCTCATACTGCAAGGCCGGAACGAACAAAAACAATTAAAAATTGAAAGGAGACGCCGGAATCGGGAGCCGCACAGCGGTTTTCGTTCCGGCGCTTGCATTGTGAGAATCAATTTCTAACTCAATATCCCGCATATTCCGGCATACACATTTATGGATTTCTTTAACTCTGCTGTTGATGTTCTTCAGACCCTCGTCATCGCACTTGGCGCAGGTCTCGGAATCTGGGGCGTCATTAACCTGCTGGAGGGCTACGGAAATGATAATCCGGGGGCTAAAAGCCAGGGCATGAAACAGCTCATGGCCGGTGGCGGCGTCGCCCTGGTTGGCCTTCTGCTGGTGCCGCTGCTCACGGGACTTTTTGGCTAAACACCGGCAGAGCTGCAAGGGCGGCTGATGTCGCCCTTGCATCCCCATTCAGAAGCAAGGGAGCAGCCTATATTGACGGGCTGCTCCTTCGCTCTGAACGTTCCACATACAACGACTTTTTACTTTTTTAGGAGGATACACAGATGCCCAGAAGATACAGCTACCCCGAAAATCTGCTTTCTGCCATGCATCTCAACGAAGAAACACAGCGCATGATCTCCTATGACGCGCTGACGGATGACCAGCGCAAGGGGCTGGAATATGCCCTGTCTGCGCTCTCGGAACGCGAACAGATCGTGCTCCGAGAGCATTTCTGCGAGGGCATCGGCTATAGGGCGGTTGGCCTGCACTATAACCTTTCGGAGAGCCGAACGAGAAGCATTATCCGGGACGCGCTGTGCTGGCTGTGCAAAAATCCCGCATGGCTGTACTACATCACAGACGGCTTTGAAGCGCGAACCGCATATTTGCGGCAGCAGCTCCAGATGGAGGAACAAATCTATCGTGAACGCTGCGGCATTACCTCTCCGACGCATTTGTATTATCAGGGACTGGACGCCCTGTATCTGCCCGCTAAGATTCGCAACCCGCTTAGCCGGAACGGTGTGAAGACCGTCCGCGAAGTGCTCATTTTCCTGTGCTCATCTGCACAAATCCGAAACTTCGGCGCACTGTCCAGAGCTGCCCTTCGGGAGTATTTTGTGCGGGAGAATCTGCTTCCCGCAGACGGGGCGCTGCCATGCTGCAACGCGGAAGCTCCGCGCCTCGATCTGGAAGTGCAGGTGTTTCGGGCGCTCAACACACATAACTGATTGCAGGCGGCATTGCCCGCCTGATACATAGTCGGGCAACCGGCTATTCTGCGGCTTGGTTCATTTTCAGGTGCACATGAGAATGAAAACGAGTGCAGTAATCTTATACGGCTCTCGCCGGTATGCGGAGAGCCAACGGAAGGAGGGAAAATCGATTGGACTTAATATGGCAGAAATTCACCGATTGGCTCAAGGAAATCCTGATCGGCGGCATCAAGGATGCGCTGTCCGGCCTCTTTGATACCGTGAACACAAGAGTCGGAGAGATCGCCGGTCAGGTCGGCGCAACGCCGCAGGGCTGGAACGGCGGCATTTACAATATGATCCGCAGCCTCTCAGACAACGTTATCCTGCCCATTGCCGGTGTGATCCTCGCCATCGTAATGACCATGGAGCTGATTCAGATCATTACGGACAAAAACAACATGCACGGAGAAGTCGATACTTGGTTCATCTTCAAATGGGTGTTCAAAACGGCCTGTGCGGTGCTCATTGTCAGCAACACCTGGAATATCGTTATGGGCGTGTTCGATGTGGCGCAGAGCGTGGTCAACAACGCTTCTGGCGTTGTGGTCGGCAATGTCAGCCTTGATCTGGCAAGTAGTCTTGCAGATTTGGAAGCACGGCTCAATGAAATGGAGGTCTGGTCTCTGCTCGGCCTGTGGCTGCAAGCCACCGTCGTAAAGCTCACAATGAACGCGCTGAACATCTGCATCTTCATCATCGTGTACGGGCGCATGATAGAAATCTATCTTGTGACCTCCATCGCCCCGATCCCCATGGCGACGGCAATGAACCGGGAATGGGGGCAGATGGGACAGAACTATCTCAGGAGCCTGTTCGCCCTCGGCTTTCAGGGCTTCCTCATTATCATCTGTGTCGCCATCTACGCTGTGCTTGTACAGAACATGATCGTGGATACGAATATTTCCACGGCCATCTGGAGCTGTATGGGCTATACGGTGCTTTTGTGCTTCACACTTTTTAAGACCGGTTCTCTTGCCAAGAGCCTGTTCAACAGCCACTGACGGAGGTGATTGCAAGTGGCCTATGTACCCGTCCCAAAGGACTTGAACGCCGTAAAGACCAAAGTCCTCTTCAACTTGACCAAGCGGCAGCTCGTTTGCTTCGGCAGCGGCGCAGCGGTGGGCGTGCCGCTGTTCTTCCTGCTCCGGCAGAGCCTTTCCAACAGCGCAGCGGCGATCTGCATGATCGTGGTCATGCTGCCGTTCTTTCTTTTCGCCTTGTACGAGAAAAATGGCCTGCCGCTGGAGAAGATCATCAAAAATATTGTTCAGGTCTGTTTCATCCGCCCCAAGGTGCGGCCTTATGAGACAGACAATTTTTATGCCGTATTGCAGCGGCAGGACATTCTGGATAAGGAGGTTTATCGCATTGTCTCAGGAAAAAACAAAGTTAAGCCGCGCCGACAGAAAGCAGATTGAAGCTGCCATTGCCAAAGCGAAGAATACGGACAAACGGCATAAATCGGCGCAGGATTCCATTCCCTTTCAGCGGATGTTCCCGGACGGTATCTGCCGGGTGACAGATTACTATTACAGCAAAACGGTGCAGTTTCAGGACATCAATTATCAGCTCAACCAGAACGAGGACAAGACCGCGATCTTCGATTCGTGGTGCGACTTCCTCAATTATTTTGACAGCTCCATCCATTTTCAGCTCTCCTTCGTAAACCTCGCCGCTAACAAGGACAGCTACGCGCAGACCATTGCTATCCCGCCGCGGGCAGATGCGTTCAACCAGCTCCGCACGGAGTACACAAAGATGCTGCAAACCCAGCTTGCCCGCGGCAATAATGGGCTGGTCAAGACCAAATTCATTACCTTTGGCGTGGAGGCAGAGAATCTGAAAACCGCAAAGCCCCGGCTGGAGCGTATTGAGATCGACATTCTCAACAACTTCAAGCGCCTTGGTGTGCAGGCAGAGCCGCTGAACGGACACGACCGGCTCAAGCTGATGCACGATGTTCTTCACATGGACGAACAGGAGCCGTTCCGGTTCTCGTGGGACTGGCTTGCCCCCTCCGGCCTCTCCGTTAAGGACTTCATTGCACCCAGCTCTTTTGAGTTCCGAACCGGCAGCAGCTTTGCCGTTGGAAAGAAATACGGCCGCGCATCGTTCTTACAAATTCTTGCTCCGGAACTGAACGACCGTATGCTGGCGGATTTTCTGGATATGGAAAGCTCTTTGATCGTGTCCATGCACATTCAGTCCGTGGATCAGGTCAAGGCCATCAAGACCATCAAGCGCAAAATCACCGATCTCGATAAGATGAAGATTGAAGAACAGAAAAAGGCCATCCGCGCCGGGTACGATATGGATATTATTCCGTCTGACCTTGCAACCTATGGCAATGAAGCGAAAAAGCTCTTGCAGGAGCTTCAGAGCCGGAATGAGCGCATGTTCCTTCTGACCTTTATCATCCTGAATACCGCAGGCTCCATGCAGCAGCTCAAAAACAACGTATTTCAGGCCAATTCCATTGCGCAGAAGTACAACTGCCAGTTGACAACATTGGACTTCCGGCAGGAAGAAGGGCTGATGAGCAGTCTCCCGCTGGGGCTGAACGAGATCACCATCCAGCGTGGGCTTACAACCTCCAGTGTTGCCATTTTTGTTCCGTTTACCACCCAGGAATTGTTTCAGACCGGCAAAGAGGCGCTGTACTGCGGCATCAATGCCCTGAGCAATAACCTCATCATGGTAGACAGAAAGCTCCTGAAGAATCCGAACGGCCTGATTTTGGGCACGCCCGGTTCCGGCAAGAGCTTCAGCGCCAAGCGTGAGATCGCAAACGTCTTTCTGGTGACGGACGACGATATCATCATCTGCGATCCGGAGGCGGAATACGGCCCACTGGTGGAGCACCTGCACGGGCAGGTTATTAAAATCTCGCCTACCTCTACGGACTATATCAATCCCATGGACTTGAACCTCAACTATTCGGACGATGAAAATCCACTGTCGCTGAAATCCGATTTCATTCTCAGCTTGTGTGAGCTAATTGTGGGCGGCAAGGACGGCCTTATGCCGGTAGAAAAGACCATCATCGACCGCTGTGTGCGGCTGGTCTATCGGAACTATCTCAATGACCCGCGCCCGGAGAACATGCCCATCCTCGGTGATCTCTATGAGGAGTTGCGGAAACAGGATGAGAAGGAAGCGCAATACATCGCAACGGCGCTGGAAATCTATGTCACTGGCTCCCTCAATGTTTTTAACCACCGGACCAATGTAGATGTTCACAGCCGTGTGGTGGCGTATGACATTAAAGAATTGGGCAAGCAGCTCAAGAAAATCGGCATGTTGATCGTCCAAGACCAGGTATGGAACAGAGTGACGGTCAACCGTGAGGCGCACAAATCCACACGCTACTACATCGACGAGATGCACCTTTTGCTCAAAGAGGAGCAGACGGCAAGCTATACCATTGAGATTTGGAAGAGATTTAGGAAATGGGGCGGGATGCCGACTGGAGTCACCCAAAACGTCAAAGATCTGCTCTCTTCCAGAGAAGTGGAGAATATCTTCGAAAACTCGGATTATATCTATATGCTCAATCAGGCCAGCGGAGACCGGCAGATTCTTGCAAAGCAGCTCAATATCTCCCCGCACCAGCTCTCGTATGTCACCCACTCCGGTGAAGGCGAGGGCCTTTTGTTTTATGGGAATATCATTCTGCCCTTCGTAGACCGTTTTCCCAAGGACACGGAGCTGTATCGGGTACTCACGACAAAGCCGCAGGAAGTATCTTCCTGACCGCAGCAAGGAGGACAGACGAAACATGGATAATAAACTGATGACCTTTGAAAACGCGGCCTTTGGCAAAATCCGAACGCTGACCATCGACGGTGAACCGTGGTTTGTGGCAGTCGATGTGTGCCGGGCGTTGGAGATTGGGAATCCCACCGATGCTATGCGTCGTCTGGATGCAGACGAGCGCACCCTCGTTTCAATCGAGGGTGCCAGCAACGGGCTTCCGGTAAACGCTGTGAACGAACCCGGCCTCTATACCTTGATTCTCGGTTCCCGCAAGCCGGAGGCAAAGGCGTTCAAGCGCTGGATCACCCACGAGGTCATTCCGGCGATCCGCAAGTACGGCGGGTATATGACGAAATCCCTGTTGGAGCAGGTGCTGGAGAATCCCAATCTGATCTATGAGTTTGCACGCCGGATGCTGGAAGAACAGCAGAAAAACGAGCGGCTGCGGCAGGAGCTTGACCGCGCCAAGCCCAAGGCGGATTACTACGATGCGTTCATCCACCCGGAAAGCTGCACCAATATTCGCGCCACGGCAAAGGAATTGAAGGTGCCGGAAAAGATGTTCACCGCTTTTCTTATCCGCAAGCGCTACCTTTACCGCGCCCCTTCCGGCGGACTCATGCCCTATGCCAAAGCAGCGGATGACGGCCTGTTTTTCGTAAAAGATTACATCGCCGTCAACGGGCATCAGGGGGTGTACACGCTGGTGACGCCCAAGGGCAAGGCACTGTTCCTTTCCATGCTGGGTGAGATCGCATAAAAAATCCAATTTCCATGAGAGTGAGGTGATGTTCTATGGCAAAACGCGCACCCAGGCTGCAATTTACCGAGGAAGAGCGTGCTTCCCCGGAGCTTGCACCTGCCATCCAGAAAGCAGACAAACAAATCAAGAAGCTGGAAAAGGCCGAAGCGAAGGTTCCGAAGAAAGAGGTTAAACAGCGTGTTGTGGATTCCAATGGGAAGATCACGACACGCCTTTCTTTTGAGGAAAAGAAGCCGCCCTCCAAGCTCAGCCACGCGGCGAAGGTTTCCGGTGACACGGTGCTGCACGGTGTTCACCGGAAAGTGCAGCAGAGCAATGACGGCGATAACGCCGGTGTGGATGCCGCCAATACGCTGACGGAAGATGCTGAGAGTGTCTATCAGGTGGGGCGTGAGATTCATCACGCCCACGAGCTTCAGCCATACCGCAAGGCGCATCGGGCAGAGAAAAAGGCAGACAAGGCCAATGTGAAAGCACTGAATCAGGAGTTTGAACAGCAGAACGGCGGCTTTTCCTCCAATCCGTATTCCCGCTGGCAGCAGAAACGCGCGATCAAGCGGGAGTACGCCGCCGCAAAAGCCGGGCGTGGCACAGCGAATACAGTCAAAGCATCGGAAATTACGAAAAAAGCGGCAGAGAAAAGCGCAGAGGCCGGAAAGAAAGCCGGTGAGTTTGTTGCCAAACACAAGAAAGGCTTTCTCATTGTCGGCTTGATCGCAGCGGTTTTCCTGTTGTTCACCAACCTGTTTTCCTCTTGCTCCCTGATGTTTCAGGGAGCAAGCTCATCCATTGCCGCTTCCACTTATCCGTCTTTGGATGAGGACATGCTGGCGGCAGAGGCGCAGTATTGCGCTATGGAGGCGGAATTGCAGGAAAAGCTGGACAACTACGAAGCCGAGCACGATTACGACGAATACCACTATGAGCTGGACGACATCGAACACGATCCGTATGTCCTGATTTCCGCAATCACCGCGCTGATGGGCAGAGAGTGGACGATCTCGGAGGTCGGCGGGATTCTGGATATGCTGTTTGAAAAGCAGTACATCCTTACGGAGACCGTGGAGACGGAAACCAGATACCGCATGGAGACCAGAACCGGCAGCTACACCTACTATGACTACGAGCTGGAGGATTGGGTCACAGAGGAATACGAATACGATGTGGAGGTTCCGTACACCTATTATATCTGTACCGTAAAGCTGGAAAACTTCAACCTCAGTCATGTTCCAGTCTATATCATGTCGCAGGAGCAGCTTTCCCTCTATGCCATGTACATGGGTACGCTGGGCAACCGCCCTGACCTGTTCGGCAGCTCTTCCTATGTTGGCAGGTATTACGGCAGTGAGTATCCGAAGTATGAGATCCCGTCGGAAGCATTGGAGGACGAGCAGTTTGCCGCCATCATCAAGGAAGCGGAAAAATACCTTGGGTTCCCATATGTCTGGGGCGGCAGTTCACCGTCCACGTCCTTTGACTGTTCCGGCTTCATTTCATACGTCTACAACAACTGCGACCTCGGCTGGAATTTTGGACGTTTGGGCGCGGAAGGACTGCGGCAGACATGCGTCTATGTCTCACCGGCAAATGCAAGGCCCGGAGACCTGATCTTTTTCCAGGGAACGTATGACACCACCGGCGCGTCCCACGTCGGCATTTATGTGGGAAATAATACCATGCTGCACTGCGGCGACCCCATTCAGTACAGCGACATTACTTCATCTTACTGGCAGCAGCATTTCTATCAATTTGGCCGTCTGCCATCACCATAAGGAGGAACTATGAACCCGAAAATCAGCAAACTCAAAGCGGAACGAGCGAAGAATGACGGGAAAATCGCCATGCTCCAGTCCCGCAACCGTGAGATCGACGAGGATATCATTAAGCTGGAAAATGAGGATATCGTCGGCCTTGCCCGTGCCACCGGCATGACGATGGAAGAGCTGGCGCAGTACCTCATGCATATCAAAAAGGGCGGTTCGCCGTTTTGCAGCACACAGAAGGAGGATATGGAAAATGCGCCTGAAGAAAACTAAGAAAACCCCGCGTATGTTCCGCATGATTGCGCTGATGCTCAGCCTTGTGCTGGTGTTTTTCACCATGACCGGCATGGCGCTTGCGGAAGAAGGGACAGACGTGTCCGATGCCGCGCCTGACAGCACCCTTGAAATTGTGGAAACAGAATTGGAGGTAGAACCCGAACCCACAGAAGAACCTCCTGCCGAGACTCCCGGTGCAGAGGAAACGCCGGAACCCACGCCGGAGTCGGAAGAACCCTCTATCCCACCGGAACCCACGGACACGCCTGCGCTGGAACCGGATTATGAGCTGGACGCGGAAATCCCGACTGGCTGGCATAATGCGCCGGTTACGATCACCGTTCGCCTGATTGATAAAAACAATACCGGCTGGGTCAAAATCGAGGCTGCGTTCAGTAATGAGGATGACGCTGAACGCTTTGATGTAACGGAAGAATGGAATGAATACGGATATTGGGAGCGCACGATGCCGGATAATGGCACCGTGTATTTCTTTGTCACCGATCCGCTGGGCGTCGAGCATGAACTGTTTCTGGACGTGTACTGCATGGACTTTGAAGCACCCACGCTCCGTGCAGGTATCAACGGCACGCTCCTGCACGTGGAAGCCAACGATGCGCTTTCCGGCATTGCTGCGGTTTTTGTCAATGACGAGTTATACACAACCCTCGAAAATGGCGAGCTGAATGTCCGTATTGATAATCTGAGGGACGACGCCTATCTCTACATCGACGCGCTGGACAACGCTGGAAACTGGACAGACTACGTTGTACTTGCCAATCCATTTTATGAAGAAGAACCGGAGCCGACGCCAATCCCCACGCCGACGCCGGACACCGGCGATGATGAGCACGATGAGCATTGCCCCGCAGACTGCGACTGCCGCAAGAATAATACGTCTGGCAGCGGCTCGTCCGGTGGCGGCGGTAGCGGTGCATCCTCTGTAAGTGGCGGCAGCAAAAATGCAGGCTCGTCTGCACAGACTCCGACATCTTCCGAGACTCCGGCTCCCACCACGGAACCCATCACGAAAGAAGACGGCACCGGCTTTACACAGAACGGCAATTCCGTCACGCGCGATCTGCTTTACGACAAATACAGCAACAAGCAGTTTATTACCATTGAGACCCGCAACGGCGAGACCTTCTATCTGGTGATCGACTACGATAAGCCACTGGACGAGGATGGAGAGCGTTACGAGACCTATTTCCTGAATCTTGTGGATGAGGCCGATCTGCTGGCGCTGATTGATGGCGATAAGACAGCACCGGTCTGCTCCTGCACGACAAAATGTGAGGCCGGAGCCGTCAACACTTCCTGCGAAGTCTGCAAAACGAACATGACAGAGTGTACCGGCAAGGAGAAGGTCGTGGAAAAAGTACCGGACACCACACCGGAGCCGGAGGTTGAACCGGAGCCTGAAAAGAAATCCAGCGGCGCTGCTGTAGCACTCCTGCTCCTGCTGGTTCTGGGTGGCGGCGGTGCGCTCTATTGGTTCAAATTCCGCAAGAAAAAGCCGGATGCCAAGGGGCCGGTCGATCTGGATGATTACGACTACGGTGAGGATGAGGACGATACGGACTATGAGACGGAACCAGATGAGCCGGAAAGCACTGGCGATGCAGAACAGGAGGATGCAGAATGACCACGCTGTTCATTGTGATCGGCTGTATTGCCGGTTTTAACGCGATTTATCTCTTTTTCTACATCATGGATGATATCGTCTCCCAAATCCGTAAAATCAGCAAGCCGAAGAAGCAAACCGCCGACTTCACGTTTTTGGATGATCTGGACGAATTGGAGGATGAGCCGGAAAAGCCTGAGAAACCGGAAACGTTTGAAATCTATGATATTTCCTCGCTGACGGAGGATGACGATTCCATGCCGGAACTTTCGCCCAATGCACTCAAGAGCCTACGGTCATACGATGTTCGCAGGTTTATAAAAGAGGAAATGTACTGGCTGAAAGACTACATTCTGGACGAGCTTTCCCGCTTTGAAATGGAATCTCTTACGCTGCTGTTTTCCTCGTATATCAAGTATCTGATCCGGACGGGACAGGAGGAAGATAAGACGTTTTCCACGCTTCGGGAAATGCTGGACAGTTCCGACCCTTACACGACTATGGAGGAAGCCGATACGGTAGAAGAGATGATACGATCCGCCATCCGGCATATGCCCATCAAGCCCGACTATTACGGCGAGTATCTGACGTATAAGGCCACCTGCGAGAACCGCCCGAAGGTACTGGAAAGTGCGAAGCGGATTCTTGTGGCCATTGATGTAAATTTCGATGTTTTCGGGATGCACAAAGAAGAGAAAAGGGAGACGACTGAGTATGCAGAACATGTATAAGCTGGTAATTTCGGAAAAGCCCTCTGTTGGAAAATCCATCGCCGCCGTTCTTGGTGCCAATGAGCGCAAGGACGGCTATTTTATAGGCAGCGGCTATATCGTGTCCTGGTGTTTTGGGCACCTGGCCGAACTGGCCGAAGCCGCTGCCTACGATGAAAAGTACGCCAAATGGCGCTACAACGATCTGCCCATCCTGCCGGAGAGCTGGCAGTATTCCGTTGCCAGAGACAAAGCCAAGCAGCTTGCCCTGCTCAACACGCTCATGCACCGGGAGAACGTGAGCGAGGTCGTCAATGCCTGCGATGCCGGGCGCGAGGGCGAATCCATCTTCCGCACGGTCTATCTGCTCAACAAATGCGACAAGCCCATGAAGCGCCTGTGGATCTCGTCTATGGAAGATACGGCGATCCGCAAGGGCTTCGAAACGCTCAAAGACGGCAGCGCATACGACAATCTCTATGCGTCGGCGCTCTGCCGCAGCAAGGCCGACTGGCTGGTAGGCATTAACTCCACGCGGCTTTTCTCCGTTCTCTATCACCGCACGCTGAATGTTGGGCGTGTGGTGTCTCCCACGCTGGCGCTGATCGTACAGCGGGAAGCGGAAATCGACGCTTTCAAGCCGGAGCCGTTCTATACGGTCACGCTGGGGCTTCCGGGGTTTGATGCTGGCAGCGAACGCATGAAGAATAAGCCGGAAGCCGAATCCTTGCAGAAAGCCTGCGGCAGTCAGATGGCAGTGGTAAAGGCGGTCGAGCGCAAGGACAAAGCTGAAAAGCCGCCTGCCCTTTACGACCTCACCACCTTGCAGCGCGACGCCAACCGGATTCTTGGCTTCACCGCCCAACAGACGCTGGACTACCTCCAGCTCCTTTATGAAAAGAAGCTCTGCACCTATCCTCGCACCGACAGCCAGTATCTGACCTCGGATATGGCAGACGGTTTGCCAGCGCTCGTAAGCAACGTGGCTGCGGCTATGCCGAAGGTGGAGGGCGTCCCAATTCGTGTGAACGCTACGCAGATCATCAATGATAAAAAGGTCTCCGATCACCATGCGGTCATTCCCACTGCCAATTTCAAAGAAGCTGCGCTCACCGGCCTGCCTGCCGGAGAGCGTGCTGTTCTGGAATTGGTCGCCCTGCGCTTGCTCTGTGCCGTCTCACAGCCCCATGAATACACGGAAACGGCGGTAACGCTGGAATGTGCCGGGCACAGCTTCAGCGCGAAAGGCCGCACGGTCATGAATCCCGGCTGGCGGGCGCTGATGGAAGCGCATTACTCCGGCAAAGGTGAGAATGAAACTTCGGATGCGGCAAAGGCACTGCCGCCCGTGGACGAAGGACAGACCTTTACGGTTCATTCTGCCGCCGTCAAAGAGGGCAAGACGACACCGCCCAAACACTATACCGAGGATACGCTGCTTTCTGCAATGGAGGTCGCCGGTGCGAAAGAAATGCCCGAAGATGCTGAACGCAAAGGGCTTGGGACGCCTGCCACCCGCGCGGCCATTCTGGAAAAGCTGGTGGCCACCGGCTTTGTGGAGCGCAAAAAGAGCAAAAAGACCGTTAATCTGATCCCCACCCACGCCGGTATCTCCCTGATTACCGTGCTGCCGGAACAGCTTCAATCGCCCCTGATGACCGCCGAATGGGAGCACCGGCTCAAGGAAATCGAGCGCGGCGAAGAAGCTCCGGAAACCTTTATGCAGGGTATCCGCGATATGGTATGTGAGCTGGTCAAGACCTATAAAACGGTGCTGGGAGCCGACGTGCTGTTTCCGTCCGGAAGAGCGGTCGTCGGAAAATGCCCGCGCTGCGGCAGTGATGTTACAGAGAGCAAAAAGGGCTATTTCTGTGAGCGGAATGACTGCCATTTTGGTCTTTGGCGCGATAACCGTTTTCTTGCCGCGAAGAAAATCAATCTGACAAAGAAGATGGCAGAGACGCTGTTGAAAGACGGAAAAACCTATGCCAGCGGCATCTTTTCGGAGAAAACCGGCAAGACCTACGATGCTTATATCGCTCTGGAGGACGATGGCACGAAGACGGCCTACCGGCTGGAATTTGAAAGAGGGAAAGCGAATGGAAAACAGTATTTATAAAATGCGTGCGGCGCACCTGATTCTGTCAGCAACTCTCACCATGCAGGGTGAGAACGCTCCCACTTTCAGCGCCCATTGCGACACCATCGACAATCTGTGTGAAACGGTTATGTCCGTCTTTGAGAAGCTGGGATATCGGGATCGGACGGTTTTGGGTATGCGTCTGGGCTTCGATCCCCATAAAGGATTTGTGCCCACGAAAGTGTGCAAATATCTGGAGATTGCGACTGCCTTTGAAATGACCCTTGCCTCGTCGGCCAGCCGCCTTTTTCACAGAATCTGCCGTCGGTTTGCCGCTTCCATGCTGGAGGTAGGGCGATGAGACTGGAACCTTCAGAGCGTGAGACCATCATCCTGTTTTCGGATGCGGACGATACCGCCAGCGTGTACACCTTCGATAAAAAGCTCAAAGCTCGGCTCAAGGAGCTGCATCGACGTCAGCCGGATAAAATCTATCCGGATAACAAGGGACGCTCCGGCTCTGCCTGCTTCATCGTACCGAAAAACTGCATCTCTATCCGGGAGCCGTACAGTGAAGCGCGCCGCCGCGCCGCCAGTGAGCGTGCCAAGCAGGCCGGGTACAAGCCTCCGGTCAGGGGCACCGTCCCCAAATCCGAATAAGCCTCATGCCCCTGCGAGGATTTCCACATCTCCGCAGGGGCTGATCACATGCAGGGATTGTAATCCCGGAAAGGAGCGTATATGGCAGAAAAGCAGTCTAACAAGGACAGGCTCAAAGAGATCACCGACAGCATTGAAAATGGTATTAAAGAGCTGTTTGAAAGCGAAAAGTACAAGAATTATCTTCGCACCATGAGCCGGTTCCACAAGTACAGCGTCAATAATACCATGCTCATCTATATGCAGAAGCCGGACGCCACCGTCGTTGCCGGTTTCAACAAGTGGCGCGATCAGTTCGGGCGTAATGTGCTCAAGGGCGAAAAAGGCATCAAGATCATTGCCCCGACGCCGTACAAAAAGAAAATCGAGGAAGCAAAACTCGACCCGGACACCAAGCTCCCCATGCTGGATGCTGACGGCAAGGCCATCATGGAAGAAAAGGAAATTAAGATTCCGATGTACAAACCGGTCACGGTTTTTGATGTGAGCCAGACAGAGGGCAAGCCCCTGCCGCAGCTTGCCGCCGATCTTACCGGCAATGTGCAGAATTATGAGGTCTTCATGGAGGCGGTGAAGCGCAGTGCGCCGGTTCCGGTCTTTATGGAGAATATGACCGGCATGGACGGGTATTACGACGACGAGAATCGGCGCATTGCCGTCCGCACCGGCATGAGCGAGGTGCAGACGGTATGTGCGGCGATCCATGAGATTGCACATTCCCTTCTGCACAGTCATTCCAAAGAGACCAATGAGCTGACACCCAGTTGGAAAGTAGTTATGGTCAGCGAAGGTGGCACAAAGCGCGATTTCAGCTCCGGCTTCAAAACCGAGGCAGAAGCGAAACATTTTGCCGAAGCGGAAAACTGGCGTTATCTGGACGAAAATCGGTTTGAATGGCGTTTGGAAGTTGAAGAAGACTTGAGTGCTGTAAAGACCGCAGCACTCTCCCGCAACACCGAGGAAGTGCAGGCAGAGAGCATTTCCTATGCCGTCTGTGCCTGTTTCGGCATTGAGACCGGCGAGAACAGCTTCGGGTATATCGCCACCTGGTCAAAGGGCAAGGAGCTGCCGGAACTGAAAGCCTCGCTGGAAACCATCAACCGCACGGCATCCGGTCTGATTACGGACATCGACCGGAACTATAAGGCGCTGATGAAGGAGCGTGGGCTGGATAAGGAGCCGGAGAGCCTTGCTGCCGAGCCAGTGCAGGAGATCACGGTGCAGGAGCCGGAGCCGGTCAGCGCACCGGATAACGGCTCCGTCCCTGACCCGGCGATTTCTGTGGAGAGCATGAACGCATACGGCTACACAGATTCCAATATGCTGCCGCTGACAAAGGAGCGTGCGCTGGAACTCATGGAGCGCGATGTAACCGTGTACATGCTTCACACCGACAACACCGAGGCCATGGCGTTTGATGCAGAGGAAATCCGCAGCTTTGACGGTATTTTCGGCGTGGAAGCTTCCGAATGGGGGACGGTCAAAGACCGCTTCGTGCCGCAGGACTATGAGAAAGCGTTCCTTGATAACCCTGCCGACAGCTTTGCCATCTATCAGCTTCGGGATAATGACGACACGGTGCAGCTCCACTATATGAACTCCGAGTATCTGGAGAAGAAAGGGCTTTCCGTCCAAAAGGAGAATTACGCCGCCGTCTATGCGGGCAACCTCGACCGCAGGGGTGATACGCAGGATAAATTGAACGAGCTGTATGAGACCTTCAATATCCGCCGTCCGGAGGATTTTTGCGGACACAGTCTGTCGGTCAGCGACATCGTAGCGCTGAAGAAGAACGGTGTGGTATCCTGTCATTACGTCGATTCTTGGGGCTTCAAAGAGCTACCGGGCTTTCTCAAGCCGGAGAACTACCTGAAAAATGCCGAGATGGCGATGGAAGATGATTACGGTATGATCGACGGCATCATCAACAATGGCCCGCGCAAAACAGTCGCGGAGCTGGAGGAACAGTCTAAGACCGGCACGCCCATTTCTCTTCTGGAGCTGGCACAGGCCGTCCAGCGCGAAGACGCGGAAAAGCGCCGTGCCCAGCAGCCGGTGCGCAGAGAAAAATCCGGCGAAAAGCCCTCCATCCTTGCGAAGCTGAAAACGCCGTCCGTAGCCGACACCAAATCTGTGAAGAGCGCCCCGAAACGGAGCGCGGAAAGGGAGCTGTGACATGAGCAACTTTACATTTGACGAGATCAACCTGATGTGCATCTACAATACCGGCACCCGCGCCGGTCTGATGCAGGAGCTGCGTGACATGCGTGGGCATCTGGAGCCGGACGAAACCGAGCTGTGGGAACTGACCGACAGTACCCTGCACAAGCTGGACGGCATTACCGACGAGCAGTTTGCGGAGCTGGAGCTAGTGCCGGACTTTGACTGAACAGCAAATGCAGAGAGACGGTTCCATTCGGAGCCGTCTCTCTGCTGGCTCTATCGGTGTTGCAGCGAACCTAAAGGAAAATGCAGGGATTCAGGCAGCAAAATATTGGACATTTTTTCGCATCTTTCAAAATCCCCTTGCGTTCGTACTTGACCGTTGCTATAATATACTTGCATAACTCCCACGGAGTTTCGCTGGTATGAAGATACAACTCCGTGGAAATACTACCTGTACGGAGGTGTTTGTATGGCAATCGTAAGCGATGAGCAGGTCATCAAGGTGCTGCGGCAGTATAATCCCTGGTGGCGCAATCCGCTGGCAATCAAAGAGGAAAACAAGCCACAGAAAAGGCTTGCCTATTACGAAGCATTGAGAATGATTTCGCACAAAACGATTCGGCGGTTTGCCGTTTTATCCGGCGCAAGGCGTGTCGGCAAGACAACGATCATGTATCAGATGATGAACAGCCTGATCGACGAGGGCGTAAACCCCAAAAATATCCTGTATGTATCCTTCGACAATCCGATTGTAAAGCTCGTCAATGTGGAGACAGTCCTTTCTATCTACGAATCCCTTTATCCCATAGAGGGAACAAGGTATATCTTCCTCGATGAAATTCAATATACGGAGCATTGGGAACTCTGGATGAAGGTCATCTACGACAGCCGGAAGGACATACGGCTTACAGCGACCGGCTCGGCCAGCCCGATATTGGAAAAAGGCTCGACCGACAGTGGGACGGGGCGATGGAGCATCCTGAAGATACCCACCATGTCGTTTTATGAGTATTGTCGTCTGCTGCAAATTGAAGAGCCGATTCTCTCGGACAATTTGCGGCTCACAAAGCTCGTAAAAATGAGTAAAGCGGAGTTGGGCGATCTGATGGATCGCTTTGCGCCGCTGGAAGTGCATTTCAACCGTTACCTTATGATCGGTGGCTTTCCTGAGCTTGTATTATCCGACGATGATATGTATGCACAGCGGATGCTGCGGGAAGATGTGGTGGATAAGGTTATCAAGCGTGATGTTCTGACACTTTTTAATATCCGAAGCCCGCTTCTGATGGAAAAACTGTTTTTGTATCTCTGTATGAACTCAACGGAAATTTTCAGCGTTACCACGGCGGCAAAGGAATTGGAAAATACCTCTGCCGCTACAATAGACAGCTATATCGAGGCGCTTGAAATGTCTAACCTGATTTATCTGTCGAAGCCGATGGATGTGGGCAGCAAGGGCGCTTTGAAGGGTAAACCGAAGATATACATTGCCGACGCCGCCATACGCAACGCCGTTCTAATGATAGACGACGTTCTTTCGGATGAGCGAGAGCTTGGGGCGATGGTGGAAACGACGGTATATAAGCATATCGTATCCTTCTATCAGGGCAGCACGGCGCAGCTCGGCTACTTCAGAAAGGCAAAGGATAATCAGAAAGAGGTCGATGTGGTCATTGAGCTGCCCCGTGAAAAGATTCTCTGTGAGGTAAAATACCGTAACAACTCCCATATACCTGCCACAGATGCCATCGTCGAACTCTGCAAGGATGAAAGTGCAAAGGTCACAAGCGCATTTCTCATCACGAAACAGTTGGATGATTTCGGCATTGCAAAGCACGAAACCCATGTGCCGATTTTGCGAGTGCCTGCCATCGCATTTCTGTACCTGCTTGGAAAGGCGGAGGCAGACGGACAAAACGGAAAAATGTAATACCAATGGCACAATGCCCGCTTGTCACAACAGGCGGGCATTTTTCTGTCAGATTCATTGGTGAGTGGTCTTGCGCTCATACTTTTGTCTGGCGGATATGCTTGGATATTCTATTTCCCAAAATCGAAAAAATTCAATTTTGGGAAATAGAAAGTCAACTTAATAGATACCGCTCCTTTACATAGAGCACCCAATTCCGGGTGCTCTAAATTTTTACCCAAAGGAGGCAGCCCTATGCCGAGTAAATATCAGGAATACAGGCAGATGGCAGACACAGCGGAGCGGCAGCTCACAAGCAGCTACAAAAGCTGGACGCAGTTCCTGCGCACAGCCGCACGGCTCTATAAGTATCCGTACAACGAGCAGATCATGATCCACGCCCAGAGGCCGGATGCGACCGCCTGCGCCGAGTACGATTTCTGGAACAAAAAGATGGGGCGCTTTGTCCGGCGCGGCTCCACCGGCATTGCCCTTATAGACACAAGCGGCCAGAAGCCGCAACTGCGCTATGTCTTTGACGTGGCCGACACCGGAGAACGGGAGCACTCCCGGCCCGTGCATCTCTGGCGGTTCCGCGCGGAGCACGAGGACATTGTTGCTGCCACGCTGGAGCGGAGCTACGATGTGTCCGTCAGCGACGGCATTGTCGAGCAGATGGAGTCAGCAGCTACCCAGCTTGCAAAGGAATATTGGGCGGATCACAAGCGGGACATTCTCCACAACATTGACGATTCCTATCTTGATGGGTATGATGAGTTCAACACCGAAGTGCAGTTCCGGAACGCCGCAAAAGTCAGCATTACCTACATGCTGATGAGCCGGTGCAGACTGGAGCCGGAAGCCTATCTTGAACCGGAAGATTTCATGCCCGTGTTCGACTTCAACACCCCGGCTGCGGTTGCGGCGCTGGGCACGGCGGTCAGCGAGATCAGCCAGCAGGTACTCAGACAGATAGAAGTTGCCATCCGAAATTATGAGCGCGAAAGGAGCCAGAATCATGACCGAATTGACTTACACGAAGAACGGAGATTACCGGATTCCCGACCTGAAGCTGAGCGAGGAACCGGAGAGCACGCCCTTGGGCAAGTACGGGATGCTGCGGAAGACCTACCTTCAGGAGCATCGCCCCATCCTTTGGAACCAGATGATCCTGTCCGAGACGCTGTTCCCGCACCTGCGGGAGATCGACGAGACGGCGCGACAGAGACTGGAGCGGATGATGCCGGAGCTGATGAAGTCGGCGGGCGTGACGGAAGCGCTGAAAGCCAGCGACCCATTGACGTGGGTGGGGCTGATGAACAGCCTGAAAGCACAGGCGGAAGAGATCATTCTGAACGAGCTGGTGTACAACTGACCAATGACGCGCCGGAAGCAGAACCGACGCAGCCCACAGCGGCATATCAGATGAGCCTGTTTCCTACGGAAGAGGAACAAATTGCATATATCGACACAGCGGAGAGCGTCAATAATACGCCCTCCGCTTTTTCTGCGTTCATTTTGCAGGACGATATTGACCACATCCTGCGCACAGGCGGCAATGCGGATGAAGCACGCATGAAAATTGCCGCTGAGTTCTCCAAGCAAAAGCCCATAGAGGATCGCGCGGCATTTCTCAAAAATCTCTACTACGGCGGCAACGGCCTGATTACGGATAACGGCAGGTTTTCCGCATGGTACGGGGAAGATGGTATCCATATTGCAACCGGAGATACCTCTCGCTATCTTCGCTCTGCACAAGTGATAGGCTGGGCAGATGCGGCAGAGCGTATTGAGGAGCTTCTGGACAGCGGCACATTTGCCACCAACCTTGAAGTTACGGAAGCCCCTCGCTATGAGCGGCTGAGTATCGCCGTGGCGGTCTGGAACCTTTATCACGATTTTTCGGACGAGGCAAAGTCGCTGGGGTACCTGTCCTGCCTGGGCAATATCCATAGCACCAACTTCCCGGAGGAAACGGAGCGTCTGACGGATGATCTGCTGAATCCGGAGTTCCGGGAGCAGTTTCTGACAGAGTACAAAATATTCCTCGATGCCTACCGGGAGAACCGGGAGCTTTTACGATTCCATTTCCACCGCCCGCAGGTGCTTCTTACACGCATGGAAGATCTGTCATTGCCGCGCAAGGAGTATCACTCCGATATGGCGGCGGTTCCGGAGGCCGGCAGATTTATCACTGGAGATGAAATTGCGGCTTCTCTTGCAAATGGAAGCGGCTTTGAAGGCGGGAAAGCCCGCATCTATGAATTTTTCCAGACGCCGCATACGCCCAAGGAGAGTGCCGATTTTCTGAAAAAGGAGTACGGCATCGGCGGGCGTACCCACGCCGTATCCAGAGAAAGCGGTAGCTATGAAGATCACGGCAGCAAGGGCATCACGCTGAGAAAAGCGGGCTGCGCGGATGTTCAGATGAATTGGGGCAAGGTCGCTTCGCGCATTTCTGAGTTGATTCGGATGAACCGCTACCTTGCGCCGGATGAGCAGACCGTCTATGACAAGGCAATGGCACAGGACGCCCTGCGAAACGCGGTTTATAACGACTATAACGACGTAAAGGCGGCGTATCCCGATGAAATTGTGCTGTATCAGGTTGGGGACTTCTTCGAGCTGTATGGCGAAGATGCACGGGCAGTTGCGGATGATCTCAGCCTTGAGCTGACGCGCCGCAATTTGGAGGGCGCTGGCCGTGTTACCATGTGCGGCTTCCCTGCAAAGGATTTGGAGAAATACGTTGAAAAGCTGCGGGAAAAGCATGATGTAACAATTTCGCGCATTGGCGATTCCAGTCATGAACACACGGCATATACGCTCCCGTCCATCGACCACGAGGCTGAAAATGCCATCAATGCCTATGAAGCAGAGTTCGGCGCGGATGGAACGCGGGTGTTCCGCGACCCCGCCGCAGAGCAAGCGCAGCCCACGGTGCAGGAACGGCTTGAACGGTACAGGCCGATTGTAATTGCTACAGTTTCAGAGGATACCGCCTATCGCAACGCCTGCGGTCACTCTGACCGGGAAAATGCGGAGATTGAGTGCAATGCCGCCGTGCGCCGTGCCGTTCTCAATTCAAAAGATATGGAACTTATCCGGCTGTTTTCGGATGTACCGGAGTTCCGCAGCCGCTTACATCAGGAGGTTTTTGAGGGAACCTATGCGCGGCTTCATGATCTGCTTCGTCCTCTCTCGCAGGACGATATAGACGATGCGCTCCGTGCATGGAACGGAAATGTTGAGAGCAAACGCGCCGTGGTGCGGTATATGCAGCAGCACGGACGTGAAAAAGAAACTGCTGCATGGCTTGCTCACGAGTATGGCGGCAAGGAGGGAAACAATCTCTTTATCGTCCGCGCTGGAAGCCCGGAAACCGCTGAACTGTCATGGGCAAAAGTGCAGCGGCTTATCGCACAGCTTATCCGCGAGGATAACTTCTTCACGGAGCAGGAACGCGACAATTTCGATGATATTGACCCCGTTGCCATTCGGGAAGCCCTCGCCGAGCGCGGCATTGTGGGCGGCAAAGTGGTTGACCCCGAAAAGCTGAACAGCGATCCATTTATCCAGCGTGTGATGCAGGATACGGAGCGTATCGCGGAGCAGGAAGAACCTACCATCGACCCCGCAGACCGTTTCCATGTGGTAAGCCTTGACCGTGGCTTCCGTACCCTGTACGCCGTGTGGGACGACGAGACCCACGGCTACTATATGGACGCGGACGGCGTGACCGAGGAATTTACAAGCGAATGGCAGGCGGAGGCGTACCGGCTGGAGCTGCAAGGACAGGCGGAGCAGGCGCTTTTAGAGCGTGCAAAGGGGCTGATCTCCGACTTCTGCCGGAGTGAATACGGCTCGGAGGCGGATTTCAGCGACCCCACGAAAATCGGCGTCGCCTACACCACCGTCACCGACGATGAGATTCCCGTTCAGGTGAATATCGACCTTGTGAATTACCGACTGGAGCGCTATCTGGATGACGAGCATCTGGAAACCCGGCAGTACGCCTCTTTGCAGGAGCTTATTACCAACGAGCTGGAAAACCTCGATTTCAGCGACCTCATTCACGTTTCGGATGAGGATGTGGAGCAATACCGCTGGCATGAACCGGAGGAAGCAGTTGCGGAAGCTCCCGAAACGGCTCCTGCCCCGCAGAGAGAACCATTCCCGTATTCCGTAGGGGATACGGTGTATCTGGAAAACGGCAAGCCCTATATTATCGAGAGTATCGGCATATTTGATATTACCCTCAGCGACCCAACGCTTTTCTATCCCATCTCCCGCGCGGAGAGCAGGGAGAGCTTCGCGCGGCTCATGGAGCGGTATCCGCAGCCGGGAAAGGAACCTGCTTATACCGAGGAAACCGTGGCGGTATATCCCGGTGACAAAAACAACCTCCCCTATGATGTAGAGATTCGTACCCTGCGCTTTGACGAGCCGGAGCATGACCCACCCTCTGCGGAACCCGCCGAGCCTGAACCTCCTGCTATGAGCGAGGAAGAAGCGCTGCTTCTGGAACAGGAAGGCCGAGCGGCACTTTCGGAAATGGGCGAATTTGTGCCTGATTTTGATGATGCCATCTCTCAGGCCGAGATCGACGAGACTCCCACACACCGTCATGCGGTATCCATTTCCATTGACGGCGAGTGGCAGGGCTTTCCCAGTGCCGACGCTGCGGAGCAGGCCGCTTATGCGGACTTCAAGGCAGCAAGTCACCGCAACGCGCAGAATTTCCACATCACCGATGATGCCCTCGGCGTCGGCGGCGCAAAAGCAAAGTTTCGGGCAAATATGGCGGCTATCCATCTCTTGCAAGAGCTGGAGTTTGAGGGCTTACAGGCCAGCCCGGAACAGCAGGAAATCCTCTCCCGATATGTCGGATGGGGCGGTCTTGCGGATGCCTTCGACGAGAATAAGCCAAACTGGTCGGACGAGTTTGCTGAGCTGTACGCCACACTTTCCCCGGAGGAATACGCTGCCGCCCGCGCCTCCACGCTGAACGCCCACTACACCAGCCCCACCGTTATCAAGGCGATCTATGAAGCAGTCGGCAATATGGGCTTCCAGACCGGCAATATTTTAGAGCCGTCGATGGGTGTCGGCAACTTCTTCGGCTGCTTACCGGAATCCATGCAGGGCAGTAAGCTCTATGGCGTCGAGCTGGATAGCATCACCGGACGTATTGCCAAGCAGCTTTATCCCAAGGCGGACATTACCATCGCGGGCTTTGAGACAACGGACAGAAAAGACTTCTATGACCTCGCCGTGGGCAACGTCCCCTTCGGGCAATATCAGGTAGATGACCGGGCTTATAACAAGCTCGGTTTTTCCATTCACGACTACTTCTTCGCAAAAACACTCGACCAGGTGCGACCGGGCGGCGTGATCGCGTTCGTGACATCCCGCTATACGATGGACAAGCAATCGCCCGAAGTCCGCAGGTACATCGCGCAGCGGGCGGAGCTGCTGGGTGCCATTCGTCTGCCCAACAATGCGTTCAAAGCCAACGCCGGTACGGATGTGGTTTCGGATATCATCTTCCTGCAACGCAGAGACCGCCCCATTGAGATCGACGAGGACTGGATTCACCTCGGCCAGTCCGAAAACGGTTTTGCCATCAACAGTTACTTCGCAGAGCATCCGGAAATGGTGCTTGGAACCCCATCTTCGGAGAGCACGCAGTACGGCAAGCAGGATTATGCCGTCAACCCCATCGAAGGTGCAGATTTGGGAACGCTGCTCCATGAAGCGGTGCAGAACATCGGCGGTAAATACCAGGAGGCAGAGCTGCCAGACCTCGGCGAAAACGAGAAGATCGGCACATCAATTCCCGCTGACCCCAATGTGAAGAATTTCTCCTACACCATCGTGGACGGTGACGTGTATTACCGGGAAAACAGCGTCATGGTCAAGCCTGACCTGAACGCAACGGCGAAAGCGCGCGTCAAGGGCATGGTGCAGCTCCGGGACTGCGTCCAGAAGCTCATCGGGCAGCAGATGGACGGCTTCGTCTCCGATGAAGCCATCCAGCGGACGCAGCGGGAGCTGGATGCCCTCTATGACTCCTTCACGGCAAAATATGGGCTTATCAATACTCGCGCCAACAACCTGGCGTTTTCGGATGACAGCTCGTACTTCCTACTCTGCTCTCTGGAAATGCTGGATGAAGAAAACAACCTCAAACGCAAGGCTGACATTTTCACAAAGCGCACGATCCGTCCCCATGAGGCCATCACGTCCGTGGATACAGCGTCGGAGGCACTGGCGCTGTCCATCTCGGCAAAAGCCCGAGTGGACATGAACTATATGGCGCAGCTCTCCGGAAAAAGTCAGGAAGAACTGATCGACGAACTGAACGGCGTTATCTTTCTCAACCCTGTGCACGGAGAATGGCAGACGGCAGATGAATATCTTTCCGGGGATGTGCGGCAGAAGCTGAGGGAGGCAGAGGCGGCCGCAAAGGACAGTCCCGGCTATCTACCCAATGTAGAAGCGCTGCGGCAGGCGCAGCCCAAAGATTTGGACGCTTCGGAAATTGAAGTGCGCCTCGGCGCAACGTGGATCGATAAAGCGTATATCAAGCAATTCATGTTCGAGCTGCTGGAGCCAGCTTTCTATGTGCGCCGGAGCATAGACGTCAACTACTCGGATTTCAGCGCGGAATGGAATATCACCGGCAAGAGTGTTGTAGGCCGCAGCGACATCAACGCCAATATGACCTACGGCACGGAACGCGCCAATGCTTACAAGATTCTGGAGGATACACTGAATTTGCGCGACGTGCGCATTTACGACACGATCACGGATGCGGATGGTAAAGAGAAGCGCGTGCTCAACTCCAAAGAAACCACGCTTGCCCAGCAGAAGCAGCAGGCCATCAAGGACGCATTTCAGGAATGGATATGGAAAGACCCGACGCGGCGGCACGATCTGGTTCAGAAGTATAACGAGCTTTTCAATTCCACCAGTCCGCGCGAATACAACGGACAGCATATTACATTCTCCGGTATGAATCCGGAGATACAGCTTCGCGAGCATCAGTTGAACGCTGTTGCTCACATTCTGTATGGTGGGAATACGCTCCTTGCGCACGAGGTCGGCGCGGGCAAGACTTTCGAGATGGTCGCAGCGGCGATGGAGAGCAAACGCCTCGGCCTTTGCCACAAGCCCATGTTTGTGGTGCCCAATCACCTGATCGAACAGTGGGCGTCGGAGTTCCTGCGTCTGTACCCCTCTGCCAATATCCTCGCCGTCACCAAAAAGGACTTCGAGCCGAGAAACCGCAAGAAGTTCTGCGCCCGCATCGCCACCGGCGACTATGATGCTGTTATCATCGGCCACAGCCAATTTGAGCGCATCCCGGTCTCCAGAGAACGGCAGGAGCGGATGCTGCAAGAGCAGATTTATGAAATTGAAGACGGTCTGATGGAGCTAAAGGCAAACAACGCCGAGCGGTTCACCATCAAGAGCTTGGAAAAAACGAAAAAGAGCCTCGAAGTGAAGCTCAAGAAATTACAGGATACCAGCCGAAAGGATGATGTCATCACCTTCGAGCAGCTCGGCGTAGACCGGCTCTATGTAGACGAAGCCCACGCGTTCAAAAACCTGTTTCTCTACACAAAAATGCGCAACGTTGCCGGCCTCTCTACTACCGACGCGCAGAAGTCTTCGGATATGCTCCTGAAATGCCGGTATATTGATGAGATCACCGGCAACAAGGGTATCGTGTTTGCGACCGGCACACCGGTGTCAAACTCCATGACGGAACTGTACACCATGATGCGCTATCTCCAGCACGATATACTCCAGAGAAAACACCTGACGCATTTTGACTGCTGGGCTTCCACCTTTGGCGAGACTGCGACGGCGATTGAGCTTGCCCCGGAGGGCACCGGCTACCGGGCGCGTACCCGATTTTCAAAGTTCTTCAATCTCCCAGAGCTGATGCAGCTATTCAAGGAAGCCGCCGACATCAAGACGGCGGATCAGCTTCATCTGCCCACGCCGACGCCGGTTTATCACAATATCGTGGCACAGCCGACAGAGATTCAAAAAGGCATGGTGCAGGAGCTTTCCGAGCGTGCCGCAAGAGTCCATGCGGGAATCGTGGACGCAAGCACCGACAACATGCTCAAGATTACCTCGGATGGGCGCAAGCTGGGGCTTGACCAGCGCGTCATCAACCCTGATCTGCCCGATGAGAAGGGCAGCAAGGTCAACTTGTGCGTGGACAATATCTATTCCGTCTGGAAAGACGGACAGGCAGATAAGCTCACCCAGCTCGTCTTCTGCGACCTCTCAACACCAAAAGCGGCAGTGCCTGCATCCAGAGCGGCAAAGGCCGCAGGCGGGAACCTTGACAGTCCGGAACTTCACGCGCTGGAAGCTGCCATTGGTCAGGATACATCCGAAGAACCGGCGTTCACAATTTATGACGACATCCGGGAAAAGCTCGTAGCCCGCGGCATCCCCCGTGAGCAGATCGCGTTCATCCATGAAGCCAATACCGAAGTTCGGAAGAAGGAACTGTTCGCAAAGGTGCGTGCCGGACAGGTGCGTGTGCTTATGGGCAGTACCTTCAAAATGGGCGCTGGTATGAACGTCCAAGACCGGCTCATCGCGCTCCACGATCTTGACTGCCCGTGGCGTCCGGGTGACTTAGAGCAGCGTAGCGGCCGCATCATCCGTCAGGGCAACCGCAACAAGGAAGTCCACATTTACCGTTACGTCACCGAATCCACATTTGACGCCTATCTGTGGCAGACAGTGGAGAATAAACAGAAATTCATTTCCCAGATCATGACCTCAAAATCCCCGGTTCGCTCCTGCGAGGATGTGGACGAAACGGCCCTTTCCTACGCGGAGATCAAGGCGCTGTGTGCCGGAGACGAGAGAATCAAAGAGAAGATGGATTTGGATGTGGATGTTGCGAGATTGAAGCTGATGCGTGCCAACCATCAGAGCCAGCAATACAAGTTGGAGGACAGCATTTTGAAGCGCTTCCCGGAGGAAATTGAAAAGTCCAAGGGGTTCATTTCCGGCCTTGAGGCAGATATGAGAACGCTGGCGGCGCATCCACATCCGGAGGACGGGTTTGCCGGTATGACGGTCAAAAACGATAATCTTACGGATAAGGACAACGCCGGTGCGGCGCTGCTCGAAGCGTTCAAGGATGTGCGGGGTATGGAGCCGGTGCCCATCGGCACTTACCGCGGATTCCAGATGTCCCTCACGCTGGAGGATTTCGGCAAGGACTATGTTCTGACGCTCAAAGGGCAGATGACCCATCGCGTGACGCTGGGCAAGGATGCACGCGGCAACCTCACTCGTATCGATAACGTTTTGAACGCCATGCCGGACAGATTGCAGAATGTCAGAAACACGCTGGACGCGACGACCGCACAGATGGAAGCTGCAAAGGCAGAGCTGGGAAAGCCCTTCCCGCAAGAGGAAGAGCTGCGCGTAAAATCTGCACGGCTTGCAGAACTCAACGCCGAGCTGAACATCGACGAGCGCACGCCCATGGAGCAGTTGGCGGATGATGCCGCAATCTCTGCAAAAGCAGAACGCCCCTCCGTACTGGCACGGCTGAAAAACACACCGACGCGCCAGACGCAAGACACGCCCGAAAAGCAGCGGGAGCAGGAAAGCAGATAACAAAACAGCGCCGACGAGGAATTACTTTTCCTTGTCGGCGCTATCCTGCACCTTTGCCTCTTTCTCGCGGCGGCGCTGCTTCTGCTCTGCCTTTTTGCTGCGCTTTGCCTCTATCTCATGGAGCCAGTCTTTGACGGGAGCCTTCCACGGTTCGCTTTTGTTGGGAATGTTCTTGATAAGGCTGCGCGGATTCAGCCCCAGCCGTTTGGCGAGGGCGATATCTTTGTCATCCAGTCGGCAGCGCTTCTTGGCTTCCTGCCAGAGCTGATCGTTGTTTGCCATTTTACCACCACCGTTTTTCTTATTATACGGAAAGAACGAGTACAAATCAAGATTACAAGGAGGACGATTATGGAACGTAATGATATCCAAAAAATTTCTTCTGAAACCGCAAATATCCCTGTCTATAAGCAGAGTGCAGAGTATGCCATCGAGCATGATGAGCTGCCCGCCTACCGGGAATCCTTTCGCGTAAACATGGCTTGCCGGGACGCGCTGGAAACCGCGATCCATGAAAGCTACCACGACTATTGCCTCGACACAGGCAAAGCATCCGCACAGGTCGCAGCGCAGTTTGGAATGGAGCGCATGGCGTATGTACTTGCCAATACCGTGCGTGCGTTTGACCACGATGGGCGAATCAGCCGTGATAACAAGGCGTGGGCACAGACGGTTCCGGTCTGTACCGATGCCGACGAATGGGGGCATGAACGCAGCCGGTACTTTCTCGTGTCGCAGGTCAATCCTGGCCTTGTCAATCTGCTTGTCTCTCGTGTGCGCGAGGAACTGGCAAAAGAAAAAGACGCACCGGCAAAACGTCCCTCCGTGCTGGAGAAGATTCAGAAAAACAAAACGGCAATTCAGGCAAAGACCGCAGAGAAAAAGCTGCCGGGACAGGAGCGATGACCATGGCCAGAAACAGAAATGTGCAGGTCATCTTCTGGGTATCCGAAAATGAAAAGAGCATGATCGAAGAGAAAATGGCGCAGGCGGGCATGACCAATCTCAGCGCCTATCTGCGCCGCATCGCCATTGACGGCATGATCGTCCGGTTGGAGCTGCCGGAGCTGAAAGAAATGGTATCACTTCTTCGCTATGCCAGCAACAACATCAATCAGATTGCGCGGCGGATGAATGAATCCGGGCGCGTCTATGATACGGATTTGGAGCAGGTCGTCCAAAATCAGGAGCAGCTTTGGGACATGGCGAATGGGATACTGGTAAAGCTTGCAGGCATCAAATAATGGAGCTGCGGCTCCAATGCTGTCCCTCTCTGCGGCATCCTTGCCTCCGTCCCTATTAAATTGTAATATGTAGGCGAAGGAGTTGATGAAAATATGAAGTTCATTCTGAAAATCTTGCTGGCTCCGGTCATGCTTATTCTCGCGTTCCTGATCTGGCTCTGCACGTTGACCCTGCATATTTCCTCCGTGCTGCTGAATGTTCTGTCTGTGCTTCTCGTCCTTGTGAGCGTTTTCAGTTTCATCGACCACAATGTAAAAAACGGTGTGATCGAGCTTGTAGCGGCGTTTCTGCTTTCGCCCTACGGTCTGCCGATGCTCGGTGCGTGGCTTGTTGCACAGCTTCATCTGCTGCGGGACTGGATGAAAGAAAAAGTATATTGGTAACGCATAGCGCGGGAGGGTGAAAACTCTCGCGCTATTTTTGCAAAGGGGGCTTGCTCGTGGCAACCACGCGAATCATTCCCATGCACGTCAACAAGGGCAAGACCATTGCCCAATGTCTGACGGAGCGGACAGACTACGCAAAGAATCCGGATAAGACGGAAGACGGCGAATATATCTCTGCCTATGCCTGTGATGCAAAGACGGCAGACAGCGAATTTCTCTTATCCAAGCGCCAGTACCGGCAGCTCACCGGCCGGGAGCAGGCCAGCGATGTGATCGCGTATCAGATCCGGCAATCCTTCAAACCGGGCGAGGTCACACCGGAGGAAGCCAACCAACTCGGCTATGAATTTGCCAGGCGCTTCACGAAGGGCGACCATGCCTTTATCGTCTGTACCCACACCGACAAGCAGCACATCCACAACCATATCATTTGGAACTCCACTACGCTGGACTGCACGCGGAAATTTCGCAACTTCTGGGGCAGCACCGAAGCTGTCCGGAAGCTCAGCGATCTTGTCTGTATGGAGCACCGGCTGTCTGTAATCGAAAATCCGAAGCCGCACGGCAAGAGCTACAACAAGTGGCTGGTCGGCAATGCGAAGCCATGTCAGCGTGATCTGCTGCGTGCGGCCATTGATGCGGCACTTGCGAAGAAGCCGAAAGATTTTGAGGCGTTTCTGAAGCTGGTGGAAACGACCGGTTATACCGTAAAGCGCGGCAAGCATGTCACCTTCATGCGGGACGGTCAGCCGCAGAATATCCGGCTCCGGTCGCTGGGCGAAGGCTACTCGGAAGAAGAACTGCGGGCTGTGATTCTCGGTACACGGGTGCATACGCCACGCAGGAAAAAGAGGTATCCTTCCAAGGTGTCGAGACCGACGCTGATTTCACAGATTGAGGCCAAAATCGGCAGCGGCAAAGGCGCTGCCTACGACCAGAAGCTGAAAGTCGTGAAGCTGAAAACCATGGCTGAAACGCTGCTGTTCATCCAGAAGCATGATTTCGCGGATTTCGATGCGCTGGCCGATTATGCGGATGCTGCAAGCAGCAGGACGAAGAAACTGACGGCAAAAATAAAGGCGGCAGAGAGCCGCATGGCAGAGATCGCCGTTTTGAAAACGCACATCATCAACTATGCCAAAACCAGAGATATCTACACCGCTTATCGCAAGGCCGGGTATTCCAGAAAATATTACGATGCGCACGAGAGCGACATCACCATCCACAAGGCAGCGAAGAAGGCGTTTGACGATCTGGCGCTGAAAAAGCTGCCCACCGTCAAGAGCCTGCAAGCGGAATATTCCGATCTGCTCGTGCAGAAGAAGCTCGATTATGCAGAGCTTTCCAAGGCTCGTGACGAAGCGAAGCGGCTCCAGATTTATAAGGCCAACGCCGAGATGCTCCTACGCACGGATGCCGACGACCAGCGGCAGACAAGAGAGCATCAACAGGAAAAATAGCACTGCAACGCAGGGCGCAGCCGAACGGGAACCGTTCGATCAATCAGGGGGTTGGGGAGAGTTTCCCCAACAAGCAGCAGGGAGATTTCCGTCACCGGAAATCTCCCTGTTCGTCAAGTTTGTATAAACGCAGGCATTGCTTGCCAAGTGTAACGTCTCAGACGCGGCTTCTTATTTCGTGGAGTTCATCACTCCATGACCCTTACGCCCTATAATATTCATAACAGATTATAGCACTTAGCTCGGTAAAAATCAATAGGAAGAGGTGAATTTGCGGCAGTTTTTGAAAAAAGAAATTAGGGTGCAGGCGTGAACTTGAAATTATGTGCCCGATTTCTGCTGCTGACACGTTTGGCTGACGGTTTATCGCAGTCAAATGCGCAGTCTGGAACAGCTTGGTGCTGTTGGTAGAATGTGAGTTGCCACAACGTTTTCAAAAAATTAGGAAGTTCTCAAGATGGCAAAAGGCGAAAATATTTTCAAACGCAAGGACGGCAGATGGGAAGCACGCTATATCAAAGGCTATGAGCTTTCCGGCAAAATCAAGTACGGCTTCTGCTACGGCAAGACTTATCGGGAGGCCAAGGAAAAAGTGACCAAGTGCAAAGCGGCACTGGTCAACGGGAAGCCGATTCCAAGCACAAACTCCCGGCACCGTTTTGCGTTCTACTGCGACGAATGGCTGCGTATGCGAAAGCCCAAAGTGAAGGAGTCTACCTATATTAAATATGATACCGCTTTGCGGAAGCACATCAAGCCGAAGCTCGGTGGCTGCTTCCCCATGGGCATGACGACCGGCCTGATCGACGACTTCACCGAGGAGCTGCTTTTTGAGGATGAGCTGGCTCCGAAGACTGTGCATGATGTGCTTGTCGTTCTGCACGGTATCCTGAAATACACAGCGACATTTTTCACCGGAGGATTCCCGGCAATCGAGATCAATTATCCAAAGCCCGGAAAAAAGGAAATGCGGGTGCTGTCCCGCGAAGAGCAGACGCGCTTCGTTTCCTACCTGTTGGATGATATGGATACCTGCAAGTTTGGCGTGCTGCTGACGCTGTTCACGGGTGTTCGTATTGGAGAGCTCTGTGCGCTGCAATGGGGCAATATATCCTTAAAAGAACAGACGATCCGCATCGACGCCACGCTTCAACGGCTGCGCGATACCAGTACCGCTGACAATCCCGGTTCACGGACGAGAATTGTGATCGGTACACCCAAAAGCGATACTTCCATCAGGACGATTCCCATAACAGACTACACGGCTGAGCTTTGCGGGAAGATGAATCCTCACAGTTCAGCCGCTTATGTTTTGACCGGCACAGAAAATTATATGGAGCCGCGTGCGCTGCAATACAGGATGGAGAAATATACCCGCGAATGTGGCCTGGAGGGCGTTCATTTTCACACACTTCGTCACACGTTTGCGACGCGAGCCGTCGAGGTTGGGTTTGAGATCAAGTCGCTTTCAGAGGTGCTAGGACACGCGACAACGACCATCACGCTTGACCGGTACGTCCACTCTTCTCTGATTTTGAAGCGGGACAATATGAAAAAATTGAACGCCGTAGGGTTCTGAAATACGCAGTCAAACTTTTGTGTCATGCGCACGAAAAAACATAGGTATTCCAGTGTTTTGCCGCCTTGGATGGGGTGATTGGATGGAGTGATGAACTCCACGAAGCACCGAATCCCAAGGCTTTTTTGATATGAAGGAGGTTTGACGTGAAGTTTCTAATCGTGGATTGAATTCCCGTCTGTCCGTCGAGTGATGAACTCCACGATGATTTTTCGCCAGAACCAGCAGATCAATCGGCGCGTGCTGATGTTCTGCTTTCTTTTCCCGGACAGGATAAGTACCCGCTTATTTTCCAGAAAGAGGTGTGCAGTTGGAAGTACAAGAGATGCGGCAGGTCTTCATAGACAGCGCAGTTCGCGTCGTAGCGCGGGATGGCCTGGAGAAAACCACTACCAAAGCCATTGCATCCGAAGCGAAGCTGAACGAGGCATATATTTATAAGTGTTTCTCCGGCAAAGATGACCTGCTCAGCGCGGCACTTCACATGGAAGATGTGAACTTTGCCAACCTTCTGCAAAAGACGCTTCCTATCATGCATATGCCGGGACTCTCATGGAAAGAGCGGGCGTATATCCTCTGGAAAAAGAGCTGGGACCTTATCTTGAGTAAGCCAGCCGATTGTATATTCTACCCGGATTCCACGTCGCCAAATCAGTCAAATTGCAGAATTTGGTTTATTCACC
>ENA-UOYA01000390-UOYA01000390.1-activated-sludge-metagenome-genome-assembly--contig:-NODE-390-length-59887-cov-18.680489_pt1 | contig 59887 bp, 54 predicted proteins | sample MGYA00238163_ERZ764804 | MGnify/ENA primary metagenome ERZ764804 (study PRJEB28919, sample SAMN05720223) | activated sludge metagenome | isolation source: Anaerobic digester | place: Hong Kong...
TACTTTGACCCAACTTCCAAAATTCGGCTCATCCTGGCCCACGAACCTTTTGACAAACTCTTGCCAATCCACCAAGAAGCAAGACTGATTTCCAACAATTAGCTGGATCCTCAATTTTCCCAGTTATCAACCTAAACAAGCCCGTGTAACAACACAGGAGGATTTGCTATGCCTATCGAACGACAACTCGCCTATAAATTGTATACCGACAAAGTTCATCGGTTCTTTGTAACCGGCGGATGGGAGCCGAATGCGCCAGAAGTATTCTTTGGCTCCGATGCGTCATCCACTCAAACTGCATGGAAAGATGCCGTAAATGCCCTATTGAACGGTAATTTTCATTGGGCCATGGGCGTGGCACCCCAAAGGCCCTCATTCGAGCAAGAGACGGTTGCGCTGTGGTCAAACCAGGCTCCCGAACTGACTGAAGAACTTGTACAAACGGGTGCTGTAGTTTTTTTAGGAAGTTATCGCGGTAATTTCAAAGGCGTTCATACTTCAACTCATGAGGGCCTGATGATTGATAAGAATGCCTCGATGCTTTTAGGTATTCGGTTGGGCCGGAAGAATTTCATTACACCTATCGAGGCACTTCAGCAAATTGAGACACATGTAGGTTTTGAAATTCCACCGGAAGTTTGCTATGCCTTTTTAATGGCATGGTATGCAGTAGCGTCTCCGAAGAACAAAGCTTTTTTTGACAGCGATTTATATCGTTCCGTTGTTTCGCAGGCTGTGTCATCAGGTTGTTCTGCAATTTCGCGACTTTTCCCTTATCGGTCATCCCAAAAAACCAGTGAGGATCCCTGGCAGAACGGAATGATTAAATCGGCAGCTGATCACCTTATATCACTTTCAGATCGGTATCTTTCAGATCCACATTCTTTTCCGGTGATCAATATGGTGAGTTCTGACAAGATGCTGGATGCCATTCAGAGGCCATCGGATATAGCTCGGGTAGTTATGGAAACCGGACGCAAATTCGTTCGGAGTGGTAGTTGGCTCTCATCACCAGAAGCCAGGAGAATTGCAGAAAATGGCTCGCCTTCCAGTTTCTACCCTTGGGCAGCCATTGCGGCTGCCGAGTCTGTGATCGGTATGCCTCCCAGACTTGATCTGGGGTACGGGGATATTGCTTTTGGTAATACAGGTCTATTGCCATCTAATCCATTGAATCAGATTTACTCATCAGGCCCTTTCGAAGACGATGAAGAATTGGAAGCTATTTATCACTCCTTGAAAAACGAAATTGCTTCAGAGGTAACGCGCTCAAGATTTTTACCCCAGGCAATAGAACTAAAAGTAGGCGGAATCCCTGCAGAAGCAGCGAAAGCATTAATTGGAAATAGGGCCAGGATAAACAGTGTTTTCGATATCGGAGTGGATCTAAACCTCTCAGATGACACAAAAATCATATTGAAAACAGTCGCTGATCATTTCCGCAAGGAAGCCGAAAAGGATCCGCAATATGCGCCATTCGGCTGCTTTAGAATACCTTATCCTCCTTCACTCGATCGAGTTTTATCAGAAGAAGGGGTATTTAGAACAGATGGAAACGAAGCCACTTGGATGTCCCACCTACTTGTGGCGCAATTATTAAAGTATCCTGCCTCTGAATTCATCCCCAAAGGTTATGATATTTTTGCATACCCGGATTGCTTATGGGTTCGATCTTTTAATTCCGCTGGTGAAAGCGGATACGTTTTTCAATGGCGACCGGACCACCCTTTAAGAGGTCTCCTATTTGCAGAAAATCATAAAATTTTGACTGATGCCATCTTATCGGGGATATGGCACGACCTAAGAGTGTCCGGGGGTGAAGCTTTCCTCTCAAAACGCCCCGCGAAGCCAAAATTATCCCCAGGGCGAACCAGTAATTCGAAGAGACACCGCCATAGCATTCGTAAAAACGTGCGCATTTTCCCGAGAATCCGCGGACGTTTGTTAGAACTGGACGGAGATCTGGAATGGGGGTCCGAAAGTGATCGTGAGACTATCCAACGCCAGATCCATGGTGTGAGTGGTCATATCCGGCTGTTACCTCAAAGTTGGAAACCTAGTCAATCAGCAAAAGCGAACGCAGCAGAGTATGGAGTAGTTTTACCGGAAAATAGCCAATTAACTTTCGTTCGACCACATATCCGCGGACGGGCATCCGAAGAGAATGGATTGAAACCACAATCGATCATCAAGGCAAAAGCTTTAGCCACGCTTTCCGCACTGGAATTATAGAAACCACCTGCTACAAGAATATAGAGGAAGCGCCGGGTAAACAAGACGCTTCTTCTATGTTGTTAAATGACGATCAGCATAGGACTTTTCGCCGAATTCACATTCGAATTTGGTGACCTAGATAAAAACTATCCACTTATATTGAGTCCGCAAGACATTAATCGAAATACTTCTTCAGCAAGGTCAACATTGCATCTGTAACTTCTCGACGGACACCTGGCTCAGAAATCTTTGCCACAGCAAGAGCTACTTCTGTCGCTTCTGGGGGAAGATTAACCGCATCGACCACACTAACATCAAATGCTTTCAATGTTGGCCAGCCGGCCAAATGGAGTATCTCGTTAGGGTTGACCCCAAAGTGATCGGCCAGCAAAATGCAGATATGCATCTGAGGTTTTTGACCTGAAAGGATACGCCGGATCGCCTGATGATCCAGTCCAGATCGAAGGGATGCCTCCCGATAACTCTCATTATGTTTCTTGAGCAGCTCTTTTATTCTGGCGATCAGCAGTTCAGGATCAAAAGTGGCGTGGATCGCTTCTCGACGAGCTTTGGCAATTGGTTCTTCCATGGATTTCCTCAATAGAACAAAATAACGAACTATGGAGTACAATTACATAACATCAATTCCATTATAGCATTAGGAGTCTCTATATGGAGAAAGATAGGCTAAGAGCAGTTGGTTATCGTCGGGTTTCCATGCGGGAACAGGTAGATGGTCACAGTTTAGACGCACAGGAGAAGAATATTCGAGATTATGCAAAGCACAATGATTGGGAATTGATTGAAATTTATACCGACGCGGGTATTTCCGCCAAAAAGGACAGTCACCGCCCAGCTTTGGCTCAAATGATGCAGAACGCAGAAGCCGGGAAATTCGATGTGGTGATTGTCGATAAGGTAGACCGCTTCTATCGTCACCTGGCTGGCTTGTTAACCGCATTGGATGAACTGCGCGGCTTTGACGTTTCCTTTGTTTCGGTACAAGAACGCCTTGATTTTACATCCCCTTGGGGCAAACTCATGCTCACCGTTTTGGGCATCCTGGCCGAAATTTATCTTGACAATTTACGTCAGGAAACAATCAAAGGGAAACGCCAAAGAGCCAGGGAAGGGTTATGGAATGGCTTTGCTCCTTTAGGGTACTGCCGTGGGCTTTGTGCCGAATGTACCGAACCAAACGGAAAAGATTACTGTCCGGAATATGGTACACCGAATAAAACCGATGGCAAACGCTTGATCGTTCACCCCATCGATTCAGAGGTGGTGAAGCTCATCTTCAAATGGTATCTCGAAGGCAACACCTCCTTCATGGATATCGCGGATCGGTTGAATGACTACACCCTTACTCTTCCGGATGGTTACTCTGTAAAAATTCGGCAGCGTGGTCATCCGGGATTTTCAAATCCGGGTGCTTTCACGAAAGATACGGTGCGCAATACCATGGTTCGTGTTTTCTATATCGGAAAAGTTCCATACCTAAGCTCCAAAAAGCTGGGCAGCCGGCATACGAAACGAAGCGAATTGGGGGAAATGGAACTCTTCGATGGGAAACATCCGGCGATTATTTCACCGGAAGATTTCCAAAGAGCTGCTGAACTTCGGTCTCTAAATGGATTCAATTGCAAGAAAAAGGGAGAAAGAGGAGTTCAGGTCTACCCTCTGACCGGATCCCTTTTCTGTGGTTACTGCGGTTCCACGGTGCGCGGCGTTTCTTCCGAAGGACGGCGATACTATCGAGATTCCGCATTGATTGATCGGACGCATACCTGCCAACAGAAATCAACTCGAGCGAATGAGCTCGAGTTGCAGCTGTTGTCATGGATACGAGACAACAGCTACAACTGGCAAAATTCGCGCGAAATCTATGATCAGCACCAAAAAGAGCTGGATGCAGAGAGCAGAATGGAACGAGCGAAGGAACTTTACATCGCTGGTGAAATCACCCGCGAAATGTTCGCCGAGGAGAAAAACAGGTACGAAAAGACCTTAAATAGCTTGCAAAACACCAATATCAATGCTACAATGACATTGGCCCAGGCGATTTTGACAGGTGTAGAGGCTTGGGACAGTACTTTACCAACCGAAAGAAAAAAGCTGCTCCGGACGGCCATCCGGGCAGCTTTCATCCGAGGCGACGCGTTTGTGGCTCTTCAACCAACGGAAGCGTTTTCACCTCTTGTCGAACAAAAAAGTTGTAGCTGCGGAGAGGGTGGGATTCGAACCCACGGTGACGACAAGCGCCACAACGGTTTTCGAGACCGCCCCGATCGGCCGCTCCGGCACCTCTCCAATTGCGCAGGCTATTATAACCGGGTTTTGATTAAAGCTCAACCTCCTGACCCAGACCCGGATATAAAACCGGCTTGATGCGCTGTTCGGCTAATTTTTGCATCAATACATTTGTTGCAGCCGGTTCGCCGTGCACCAGGAAAACCTGTTTGAGCGTCTCTTTGGTGGCGGCAGCATATTCCAGCAGGATATCCTGCCCTGCGTGCGCAGAAAGGCCGCCAATAGTGGCCACCTCGGCGCGGCATTCAAACCACTGCCCAAAGATGCGAACCATCTTTTCACGGTCAGCCAGACGGCGGCCCAGCGTGTTGGGCGCCTGCCAGGAAACGATCAGGATGGTATTACGCGGGTTCTCGATGTTATTGCGCAGGTGGTGCAAAATACGCCCGGTTTCAGCCATTCCAGAGGCCGAGATGATAATCATGGGTTCGTGCCTGTCATTGAGCGATTTGGACTCTTCTACCGATTGCACATAGCGCAAGGTTCGAAAGTTGAGGGCGGGGTGGCGCTCCTCGGCGATAAACTGGCGGGTTTCCTTATCGTAGTACTGTGGGAATTTTTGAAAAACCTTGCTGGTTTCAACTGCCAGGGGGCTGTCGACGTAGACGGGAACCGGCGGAATTTCGTTGTCGGCCATCATGCGGTTCAGGTCGTACACCAATTCCTGGGTGCGTCCGACAGCAAACGCCGGGATGATGACCTTGCCGCCGCGTTTGAGTGTGCGGCGAGTGACATCCCTGAATTCTACAAAGGCATCTTCCGGATTGCGGTGCGGTTTATCCCCGTAGGTGCTTTCCATTATTAAGTAATCCACATCCTGCGGGTAAACGGGATCTTTGATCAGCGGCAGATTGGGGCGCCCAATATCCCCGGAAAACATCAGGCGGAACTGGCGGCCATTTTCGCGGATATCCAGCACCACGCCTGCCGAGCCCAGGATGTGGCCGGCTTCAACCAGCGTCAACGTTACGCCCGGCAGGATCTCGGTTGGATGATCATACTCAACCGGCTCAAACTGATCCGCCGCGAGGGTAGCATCTTCGATCGTGTAAAGCGGTTCGACCGGTGGTTCGCCGCGGCGGGCACGCTTCTTATTGACATATTCCACATCAGATTCCTGGATGTGCCCAGAGTCGCGCAGCATCACTTCAGCCAGGGCCACAGTCGCAGGGGTGGCATAGATGGGGCCGGAAAAACCCTGTTTGACCAGGTTGGGCAGGTTACCGCTGTGGTCAATGTGCGCATGCGAGAGGACCACTGCATCGACGGAGCGCGGTTCATATCGAAAATTCCAGTTGCGCTCGTAAGATTCGTTTCGATGACCCTGGAATAGGCCACAATCGAGCAACAGCCGGTGACCGTTGATTTCGAGCAGGTGCTGCGTGCCGGTTACCGTTTGCGCGGCGCCGTAAAAATGGATCTTCATTTATCCCTCTTCATTGCCTTTTTCGCTCGTTTTACTGAATTGCGGCGATGATCTCTGCTCCAAACTTCTTAAACCGATAAGGAACGCTTTCCATGATTTTTTCCAGCTCGGCCAGGCTGCGCGGATTTGTCTCGGCAATAGCCTGCATCACATCGCGCGGAAGAATCACGTCCGATTCAACCTTCCAGCGTTGACTGGTCTCTTTGCGCCAGTTTCGCAATGCATCCAGACGATTTGAGAGTTCCTCGTCGCGGCGGTGATTGCGGCGCGGCCGGGGCGGCGGTGCGTTAATCTGGCCATCCCGCACGGCCTGTAGCAATCCGGTGGCATGACGTTCCAACAGGCGCGGGCTGATCGAACGAATTTCCATTAATTCAGTCAAGTTTTGCGGTGAAGCCAATGCCAGCTCGACCAGAGCTGAATTGCTGAGCACCTTGAATTGCGGCTGGTTGCTCTGCCGGGCGCGGAGATCGCGGTAGTTGCACAGTGCCTGCAGGACGGCTGCCTGGCGTGGCGTCATTTCGGTGTTGCCAGCCAACCGCCAGCAGGCATCGGCTGAGTGGTCATTGTTTGGTATTGCCGTCTGGCAAAGGCGTTGAAAATCCTCCTGCGCCAGATCCCAGCGGTCCAATTTCACCAGTTCGGCATGCAATCGATGGCGCAATGGGATTAGGTAGTGGCTGTCATAGCGCGCGTAAGCTTTTAGAGCAGGCGGTAGCGGGCGCTGGCCCCAGTTGGCACGCTGATAACGTTTATCCAGTTGCAGGCCGAACTCGGCTTCCAGTACTGAACCCAAACCGACCGCTGGACGTCCCAGGATGCGTGCAGCCACCATCGTATCAAAGATGTTCGCAAAGCGGTAGCCGAAGTCGCGTTTGAGGCAGATGATATCGTATTCGGCTGCGTGGAAAATTTTCTCGGTGCGCGGATCTGCAAACACGCTTTCCAGCGGAGATAAATCGGAGATTGCCAATGGATCGACCAGGTAGTCATTGGTTTCGGTGGAAAACTGGATCAGGCAGACCTGTTCCTGATAAGCAAACAGGCTGTTCGATTCGGTATCGACCGACAGGTGAGAAATGCCTGAAAATTCAGCAGCAATTCGTTTTAACTTGTAAAAATTGTCGACCCAGACAGGTTCTTTTAGTTCAGCATTCAACATAGGTGAAATTATAGCCTGAAATGGAGGGATTTTCCAAAAGTGGGGGTTTAATGGCTGATTTTTGGGCGTGGAAAGGTTGGCGCAGATTTTCGCTAGCGTATGATTTGTGGATATGGTATATTATTTTTTAATCTAGGAGGGGCCATGAATGAACGCATCCTGATAATTGAAGATGATGAAGCCATCCTGAGAGTGCTGCGGCGTGCATTAGCCTACGAGGGCTACCGGGTTGACACCGCTCCTGACGGCGAAAGCGGGTTGAACCAGGCGCGCGACTACCACCCCGACCTGGTGATCCTCGATTGGATGCTCCCAGGCATGGACGGTCTTGAAGTGTGCCAACGCCTGCGCGCCGGGGGTAGCGTGCCCGTCCTGATGCTCACCGCGAAGGATACTTTGCAGGACCGCGTCCAGGGGTTGGATGCAGGCGCGGACGATTACATGGTAAAACCGTTTGAGCTGGATGAATTGCTGGCGCGCGTTCGAGCACTGCTGCGCCGAACGCAGCCGGAGCGCGTTCCATTGCTAAGCTTCGCTGATCTTACGCTGGATACATCCACGCGCCAGGCTTCTCGCCGCGGCCGCGTGATTTCACTGACTGCCAAAGAATATGATCTTTTGGAGCTGTTTATGCGCCACCCGCGCCAGGTGCTGACGCGCGAGATGATCTTTGACCGTGTATGGGGCTACGACTTTGGTGGTGAAAGCAACGTGTTGGACGTGTATATTCGATACCTGCGCCAGAAACTTGAGATCGACGACGAACAACGCCTTATTCATACAGTCCGGGGTGTTGGTTACGTTCTGCGCGAAACCCCTTAATGTCCCTCCGTCTGCGCTTTTCATTGCTTTACACCAGCCTGCTGGGCGGCGTACTTCTGCTGTTCGGCGGGCTGGTTTATGGATTGGTCAGCTTCATCTTGCTGAATCAGATCGATTACACGTTGACACAGGAAGCACAGGCCATCATATCTGTGCTGAAAGCAAATTCGAACAATCAGTTGGACTTGAATTCGGCATCCCGGGTTGAGCCGACAGAAAATATTATGATTCAATTTTGGGATACCGATCAGCAATTGCTGCTGGCGCGGCCTTCCTACTGGCGACAAACATTGGATGCGGATGGATTGCATTCGGGTGTGCCAGTCTTTCACTCGACTGGGCCAATAAATAATGTGACCATTCGCGTATTGAGCGTGCCGGTTAGCACACCTCGCGGTCCGGTTGGGGTGCTTCAGGTGGGTATTAACATGAGCCTGGTGGTGGCTGTGCAGCGCTCATTGGCTATTGTGCTTACGTTTTTAACACTCAGCGCGATGGTCATCACCGGATTGGTGATCTGGCTGGTGACTGGAAGGGCGCTGGCACCAATCTCGACACTCACGCGGATGGCTGCTGAAATCACGCGCGCCGACGACCTTTCCCGGCGCATTCCCACCCGCGGCATTTCCAACGACGAAGTTGGGCGGTTGGTCGTGGCATTTAACGACACATTGGAACGGTTGGAAACGCTTTTCACCGCACAGGGCCGCTTCATGGCAGACGTGAGTCATGAGCTGCGCACACCGCTGACAGTAATTAAGGGCAATTTGAGCCTGATGCGGATGATGAAAGAGGTCGACGAAGAATCGTTGACCTCGATCAACGAAGAAGTTGACCGTCTGACGCGATTGGTGGGCGATCTGTTGATGCTGGCACAAGCTGAATCGGGACAATTGCCGCTGCAACTGGGAACGGTGGAACTGGACAGCTTGCTGCTGGATGTGGTGCAGCAACTTCAGTCCCTGGCAGGAGACCGCCGGTTGATCGTTTCTGAAATTGACGAAGTGCAACTTGTTGGCGATCGCGACCGGCTGCGTCAGGTACTGCTAAACCTGATCGGTAATGCCATTCAACATTCACCCCCCGGCAGTAAAGTGACCATGCGGTTGAGCAAAGACGAGAAAAACAGCCATCTGGAAGTGATCGATACCGGACCAGGCATTCCAAAGGAAGATTTGCCGCATATTTTTGAGCGGTTTTACCGCGGCGAGCGCTCGCGCAAGCGCGGGCCGGGAACCGGGTTTGGCCTTGGGCTGTCAATTGCATACTGGATCGTTGCGAATCACGGTGGGAGCATTGATGTGCAAACGCATGAAGGCAGCGGAACCACCTTCACCGTTCACTTGCCATTAAAGGGACCCCAGGCGAAAGATTGAAATCAAATGAATTTGGATTGCTGAACGAATGCAAAACCAACCGGCGCAGGAGGTGAGCCTGCGCCGGTTTTTGCGGGGATAACCGGGGGTGGCTAGAAGCGGCGCGGTGGTGTGCTGCTGGCGTTTTCAGCATGCGTGGGGCGGTGGGAAGGCCGTGCCTGCGGAGTCATTGTGACGCTGTGGTAGGTGGGTTCAGGCCGCGGGGCTGGTTCTGCGTTGGAGGCCGCCTGACGCAACGTGGAAGAGAATGAAGAAGGACGGTGGGCTGGGGCAGGGCTGGCTAAATTGACAGGCTGAACACCAGCGGCAATGCCTGAATTCCGCGTATTGCGCTGGTAAGGCCGCTGCTCTTGATGATTGAAGATGCGATCGCCGGCCACTGAGAGCGTGCCAATGATTAGAATGCGGATGACCCACACCATCAGTGCGACGAAGACCGGAATTACCTTGGTGAGCGTGTTGGCATCGATGACGGCGGTGCTCTGCACGCTGTGATTGATGATGGCCATCGAAATGCCCCACCAGGTCAGGCCGGCATTCATCGTGGCGGCCAGCAGCCAGGCGCCAAACAGGTACCAAACCTCTTTGGGTTCATCCGCACCTTGCTGTGGGGTGAACAGACGGGCGATGCCGGCAAAATCGATGCCGCAGAAAGCGATTGCCAGAATGGTGGCCCAGGGCATGCCGGCAAAACGCAAATCGCCCAAAAGATCACGCAGGGCATAATCGGTGGTACTGTAGTTGAAGGCCTCAAAAGCCAACAACGCGCCGATGATCAAGCCGCCGGTCAGGAGTCCCGGCCGGAGATTGAAGCGACGCAGGGCGCTTAACGGATTAAAGGGCGAGCGGGAATCAGCGTAATTCATGGGGAACTCCTTGTTTATGAACTGGGCAACATCATGCTTGAGTATGTTCACAGTATAGAACAATAATTCTATTAAGTCAATAGGTGAATTGAACAAATGTTTTATATTATGGCTTGCAATTCGATTTGGCGGCATTCATCGGGGTGTCAACTAACCTGCAGTTGATAGAAAAATGACCACAGAAAAATAAAAATCAGCCTGCCATTGGCCGACTGATTTTGTAAGTGTTATTTGTTTGGAGCCGTCTGGCGGACGTGAACCCGAATCAACTCTCTGGAAACAGGCGGCTGAATGATCCGGGCGCGTAGCGCTGAACGATTTCTGAGGAAATGGCATTTTGCCGGCAGATTTCAGCGTATAGATCCACACTTCGGCGGCGGATGCGTGCCTGGGTCTCCACATCCAGCCCCCACAAACCAAAGCGCTGCGACCAGCCGCGCTCCCACTCAAAATTATCCACCAGCGACCAGTGGAAATAGCCTTTGATGGGGTAGTTGAAATTGACCGCGCGCCATACCTGATGGAGATGTTCGACCAGGTAGCGCGGCCGCAATTCATCAGTGGGGTCTTCCACACCATTTTCGGTGATGTAGATGGGCAAATCGAACTGTTTGGCCCAGTGCAAGGCTTCGAACATACCCTCGGGCACATTGGCGATGAAGCCAGTTGAGCTGAGCTCTGCGCCAGGTGGAAAACCGCGTTTCATGAACATATCTCTGGGAGCCAGCGGAGCAAACCGGACCAGGTCGCGGGTGTAGTAATTGATGCCAAGGTAATCCTGCGTGCCAACCGCTTCGGGGATGGCTGCACGTTTGGCAGCAAAGCGCAAATTCCCGGTTTTGATGGTGCGCGCAAAACTGTCATTGTAGGAATTGTGCGCGAAACTGGCAAGCGCGTGATCGATGGGCGAAGCAGACGCAGGTTTGAGGCTGCGGTAATTCAGCGCAAACCCCACATTCGAATTCTTTTGAACCCGTTTGATCGCGCGGTAGGCCGCAGCATGTCCGCGGATGAGGTTGCACATCACCGCAAACGCAGCATTTGTATCATTCTTGCCTGGCGGGAAATCAGTGCCCATGTACCCGCTGAGGACGTACACGTTGGGTTCATTGATTGTCACCCAAAGGTTGACGAATTCTTTCAAAGCCTCAACAACCCGGATGGCAAACTGCTCGAACAAAGCAGGTGCTTTTTGCATTCCCCAGCCGCCCTGGTCATAAAACCAGAGCGGGTCGGTGAAGTGGTGCAGTGTCACCATGGGGGTCAACCCTCGGGTGTGCATTCCGCGAATGATCTCGCGGTAGTGATCAAGCGCGTCTTCGTCCCAGCGGTCGGGGGTAGGTTGAACCCGGCTCCACTCGATGGAAAGGCGGTGCGCGTTCTGGCCGGTCTCGACCGCGCGGTCAAGGTCTTCCTTCCAGCGGCCGCGCCACCAATCGCAAGCCAATCCGGAGCGGTCTCCATTGAGAATTCGGCCAGGCTCGGCTTCCCAGCGGGCCCAGTTGTTATTATTGTTGCCGCCTTCCACCTGGTGAGCTGCTGTCGCAGCGCCCCATAGAAATCCAACGGGAAAATTGTAAGTGGCTTGAACCATAGCGATCGATTTAATCCTGTGTGTTAGAGTGTCTTCATTATATAACAGCCTCTGCAAAGAGCGCAGCGTGAAGAGTATAATCATTACTGTACACCAATTTGATAAATGAGGTGTGCTGTGGAAGCAGCGCTTGAAGTGGTGATTGGAGAACGGCTGCGGCAGCGGGGCATGAAGTTGGCTGTGGCGGAATCTTGCACGGGCGGGTTGATTGGCCATCGGTTAACGGATGTGCCCGGTTCTTCGGATTACTATCTGGGCAGCGTGACCGCCTATGCATTTGAGGCCAAACGCCGCCTGCTGGGTGTGCGTGCTGACACATTGCGCGAGTTTGGCGCGGTCAGCCGAGAAACCGCGCTTGAAATGGCACGCGGGGTTCGTCAGGCAATGGTGGATGAGACTCGGCCAGACGATGTGGTTGGCCTGTCGGTCACTGGAATTGCCGGGCCGGGCGGTGGTACGCCGGAGAAGCCGGTTGGGTTGGTGTGGATTGGCCTGAGCACGCCGCAAGGTGAGTGGGCCTGGCAATATCGATGGCCGTATGACCGCACTGGCAATAAAGCTGCATCGGCGCAGCAAGCTCTGCAGCTGCTGCTGGATTACCTCGATGGAAGGCTTTGATAATAAGGTTTAGAAATCTTTGAGAACTACATGCTTCGAGGAGTCTATGGTTGAGAAAAAACGCATTCTGATTTTGACAGCCGACGCCGGCTTTGGCCACCGGAGCGCAGCCAATGCGGTTGCTGCGGCGCTGGAGCTAAAACACGGCGCCGAATGTGAGACCAAGATCATCAATCCGCTTGATGATCGCCGCGCGCCATTCTTTTTGCGCGATTCTGGCGCGGATTACGATCGCATTTTACGCCTGGCGCCTGAACTCTATAAATTGGGCTATGAAGCCAGCGATAGCGAAATTCCCAGCATACTGATGGAAAATGTGCTCACGCTGGGGTTATATGAGATTATGGATGATCTGATCCGCTCCGAGAAGCCGGATGCGATCGTCTCAACATACCCACTTTTTCAGGCGCCGCTGGCCACCTATTTTAAACTCAATCGCTACTATGTGCCGCTAACGTTGATTGTGACCGATTTGGTCACGGTGCACCGGATCTGGTTCTCTCCGGGTGTGGATATGTGCATGGTGCCAACGATAGAGGTGCAGAAGTTAGCGGTGAACAATGGTATCGCACAGAACAAGATTCACATCACAGGCATCCCGGTTTCGCCCGCATTCGCCGGCGCCCGGCCGCGCAAAACTGTGCTGCGCGAAAAGTTGGGTTGGAATCCAAGCCTACCTACCATTCTGGCGGTAGGCAGCCGGCGGGTGGATCAGCTTATAGAGAACCTGAATGTGCTCAATCATTTCGGGCGGCCCTTGCAGATCGTTGCGGTTGCGGGCAAAGATGATGAGTTATTCGCGCAGCTAAAGGCAGTTGATTGGCATGTGCCTGCGCACATTTATAACTTTGTCACGAATATGCCGGACTTTATGATGGCGGCAGATATGATCCTATGCAAAGCGGGCGGACTGGTGGTGACCGAATCGCTGGCAGCCGGGCTGCCGTTGCTGCTGGTGGATGTCATTCCGGGACAGGAAGAAGGCAACCGGGATTACGTGGTGAATAACGGTGCGGGGGATATGATCGAAACACCGCTGGAGATGCTGGAAGCGATCGCTCACCTCACCGCCAATCGGGGCGCATTGTTAAAAGAGCGCAGGCGAAATGCCCGCCTGCTGGGCCGCCCCAATGCAGCGCTGGACGTTGCAGACATGGTTTGGCGCTCGGCCCTGCGCGGTCCCGTCAGCAAACAGGGCCGTTTTGGACCTGGCCGCAACATTTTGATTGATTTACTTGCCCGCCACAACATCCCCTGGCGGAAAAATCTGTCCTGAGGGAAGCTTCAATATGCCGGCATCGCTTGTTGTGGTCATTGTTTCAGCCCATTCGGAGTGGCGCATCGTACTTGAGACTTATTCAGAACACCCGGTGTATGATGGGCCGTATGGGGAGTGGTTTGAAACTACTATTCAGAATCGGCCGGTGGTTTTTGTTCAAGGAGGTTGGGGCAAGATTGCCGCAGCGGGCTCGGCGCAGTGGGCGCTGCAGCGATGGCAGCCAGATCTGATGATTAACCTGGGAACCTGCGGCGGGATTGCCGGCCGCGTGGAGCGGGGTGCGATTATTTTGGCGACCGAAACGCTCGTCTACGACATTATCGAACAAATGGGCGATCCGCAAGCGGCGATAGATCATTACACCACCCGCATGAACCTCGCATGGCTGCAGGAGCCCTACCCGTTGCCTGTGATTCCAGCGCGCCTGGTTTCGGCTGACCGAGATATTGTTGCACGGGAAGTGGCCAGGCTGCGTGACCAATATGACTCGATCGCCGCAGATTGGGAATCGGGGGCGATCGCCTGGATTTGCGCGCGTAACGGCACCCGCTGCCTGATACTACGCGGCGTTTCGGATCTGGTGTCGGAAACCGGCGGTGAGGCTTACGGCAAACTGGAGGTTTTTCACGACGGCACACGCCAAGTGATGCAGACATTGTTGGCGACCCTGCCTGGCTGGCTGGCCTGCGCGGGTCTCACCCAGGCTTAATGTTCGCGCGGCGGGGCGGATAAAATTCTATGATATAATCCCGCCGGTGTAATTTGGACAACATAAACCGAATTACCCTGAATGAATTTGTGGGGCACTTCTCAGGCACATTTAATGTGCATATGACACAATTTTATCGTCCCCGAAATTATATTTCGTCCAGCTTAATCTGCTCAGGAGGTTGAAGCCCTTATGGAGAACGCCGCGATTGAAAGACCCGCATCAGGAAGCCGCGCCAAGTTTATTATCGGTGGCCTGTTGATCATTGCAGCCGTCGTTTATCTGGTGATTTCATCCACGCAAGCCAGCGCGCAGTATTTTATGACCATTGCTGAATTGCAGGCAAAGGGCGCCAGCATTGGCAACCGTGAGTTGCGTCTCTCGGGTGCGGTTCTGGGCGACACCATCCAATATGATTCTGAGAATCTGCGTCTCACCTTCACAATTGCAGATATTCCCGCTGACAATGCTGAAATAGAAGCCCAGGGAGGCCTGGCGGCTGTATTGCACGCGGCAGTACAGGACCCCACCCGGCCAACGTTGGTGATTGTCTATGACGGCGTGATGCCTGACCTTCTGAAAAATGAGGCTCAGGCCATTGTCACTGGCAAAATGGGCGAAGATGGTAAATTCTATGCAAAAGAGTTGCTGTTGAAGTGCCCCACAAAGTATGAAGAAGCTGTTCCTGATCAGGCTGGAAAATAGCCTGACTCGTTAGGTTCTCATATCCCCGGCAGTAAGCCGGGGTTTTATTGGCAAAAATAAAATCGGAGTCAGTATGCTGGCGAATTTTGGCTTTGGTGCGCTTATCATCACTTTTCTGGTCGCTCTGTACGGCATTGGCGCCGCGATTTACGGCGGGGTTAAGAACTCAGCCCGTTGGGTCGAAAGCGCCCGTCTGGCGATGCTCTTAACCTTTCCACTGATCACGCTGACTGCAGTTAGCATTATCATTATGCTGGTCACGCGGCAGTACCAGGTGCAGTATGTTTACAACGTCACCAGTGACACGATGCCGTTATACCTGAAGATCACTGCGCTGTGGGGCGGCCAGGCTGGCTCGTTGATTTTCTGGTCGTGGCTGATGGCAGCTTTTGCAACAGCTGTTACATTGCGTAAATGGGACCGTGACCGCGAGTTTTTGCCCTGGGTGATCGTGGTGTCGCTGATCACACTGGCGTTTTTTGTTGGTATGTCCATCTTTGTCGAGAATCCATTTGAGCGGTTCTGGTTAAGCGCCAGCGGGCGCGAAATGGTGGCGATGTTTCAGCCGGCCGGTGCAACACCGCTGATACCCAGCGACGGCCGCGGCCTGAATCCGCTGCTGCGCCACCCAGGCATGGTCATCCATCCACCCATGCTTTACCTGGGCTTTGTTTCGTTTGTCATCCCGTTTGCCTTTGCCATTGCGGCGCTGATTACTGGCCGCACCGACGACCGCTGGATCCGCATTACGCGGCGTTGGTCATTGGTCGCCTGGATCTTTTTGTCGCTGGGGCTGGTGCTGGGCAGCCGTTGGGCGTACGATGTGCTGGGTTGGGGTGGCTATTGGGGCTGGGATCCGGTTGAAATTGCGGCCTTCCTGCCCTGGCTGAGCGGAACGGCCTTTCTCCATTCGGTCATGATTCAGGAAAAGCGCGGCATGTTCAAGCGCTGGAATATGGTCCTGGTCATTGTGACCTACGCGTTGGTCATTTTTGGCACTTTCTTGACGCGCTCGGGTGTGCTTTCTTCGGTGCATGCCTTCGCGCAGAGTGCCATCGGCCCGCTGTTCTTCGGATTCATCGGCGTCACTTTCATTGCGTCGCTGGCGCTGCTGCTGCACCGCTGGAAGGACTTGACCTCCGCCGGCCAGCTCAATTCGATGCTTTCGCGCGAAGCACTCTTTCTGCTGAACAACCTGTTGTTCATGCTGATCCTGCTGGTGTGCCTGTGGGGCTTGATCTTCCCGATTGTTTCGGAGCTTTTCACCGGCCAAAAAGTCACTTTTGGCCCGCCCTGGTATGAGCGCATCACCGGGCCGCTATTTGCCGCCCTGCTGCTCTTGATGGGCGTGGCACCGCTTTCGGCCTGGGGCCATTCAACCGTTAAGACATTGGGCCGCGCCATGTGGAAACCGACGATTGTGTCGGTGGCCGTGCTGGCCGTTGCGCTGGCGACCGGCGTGCGCTCGGTGGGCGCGTTGATCGGCTTCTGGCTGGTGGGCTTTGTCATCGCGATTACCCTGTACGATTACGGCCGCGCCATCTGGGCGCGTCACAAGCGCTCGCATGAGCCGCTGCCCGTTGCCTTCTGGAACCTGGTTGGACGCAACCGCCGCCGCTACGGTGGGTACATCATTCACCTGGGCATCGTCCTGATGGCGCTGGGCATCATCGGCATCGAGATGTTCCAGACCGAAACGCAGGGTACCCTGAAAACCGGTGAAAGCCTCTCGCTTTCCGGTTACACGGTGACTTTTCGCTCGCTGGCTGAATGGAACAACCCTGACGGTCGCAATATTGCCCGTGCGGTGGTGGATGTTTCCAAAGACGGCCGCTACCTGGGTCAGCTTGCCCCGCGCCGCGATTTTTACTTCGACGCACAGCAGTCGATGACCATCCCGGGCGTGCGCAGCACGATGGAGGATGATCTTTACCTGCTGTTGGTGGATTGGGAGGAATTCAATTCCAATCAGGCTACGCTCAAATTGTTCCACAACCCGTTGATCAACTGGTTGTGGGTAGGCAGCGTTGTGCTCATTTTGGGCATGCTGGTGGCTGCCTGGCCGGATCAGGAACCGGACGCGGCCGTTCAACGCGCGGCACAAAAAGCTTCCGGGCGCGTGACCGCCGATTAAACGCAATCCCGGTGAGGTCTGCGCAGGGCCAAAATTCTTCTTAATTTTTCTCGGGTTGGTGAGTGCAATGCAAGAAAAGGTTAATACACTGTCGATGAAATCATACCGAAGCCTGGGCCTGGCAATTTTGCTGGCTGCGGTGCTGCTGGCGTTGCTGGCTGGCAGCGTGTGGGCGCAAGATCCACAGCCGCCCAGCGATGATGAGGTCAATAAGGTCGCAAAAGAATTGTATTGCCCGGTATGCGAAAACATTCCGCTGGATGTGTGCCCAACGCAGGCCTGTGCCCAGTGGCGCGAGCTGATCCGGTTGAAACTCTCGCAGGGCTGGTCAGAAGATGAAATCCGCACCTATTTTGCCCAGCAATATGGCGACCGGGTGCTGGCAGCACCGCCGCTTCAAGGCTTCAACTGGGTGTTTTATGTCCTGCTGGGTGTGTTTGTGGTGGTGGCGGTGGTTGTCTACATCCGAGTAGTGCGCAATTTGCGAACCAAACCTGCTGCCGCGGATGCAGTTGTTCAAGACGAACAGCCAGCAATCCAGGATGATTATCTTAAAAAGTTGGAAGAGGAACTGAATCGCCGGGAAAAAAGCAGTTAATCCGGGCGGCAGGGAGATGCATGCATGGATCAAAGTGTTGATAATTCACCGAAAACAGCAACCGCAGAACGCCGCAGCCTGCCGACATGGGTGGTGGTGCTGGCTTTTGCTGCGCTGATCGCTTTCCTGGCATTGATCGGCGTGGGCTTGCGCCGTGTTCAGGCCGGGCCGATCGTGATCGGTCAGAAAGTCCCTGAATTCTCGATGACATCCTTCGACGGGAAAACCTACAACCTTTCGGATTTCAAAGGAAAGGTTGTGGTGTTGAATTTTTGGGCTTCGTGGTGTGCCCCTTGCTCGCAGGAGGCTGCCGAACTGGAAGAAGCCTGGCGTTATTATCAGCCGGGAAACGAGGTGATTTTCCTCGGCGTGGATTATACCGATACTGAACCTGAAGCGCTGTCCTACCTGGCAAAATTCGGTATCACTTACCCCAATGGGCCTGACCTGCGTACGCGCATCTCACAAATGTTCCGCATCACCGGTGTGCCAGAAACATATTTCATTGACCAGGAAGGCAAGCTGGCATATGTAAAGAAAGGCCCTTTTGCTTCGCTCGCAGAGATCCAGGCAGCTATTGAAAACTTGCTAAACTAGACGGGGATAGGGTTACAGGGAGCATTCATGGATATTGGCTCGTTATTTCTCATTCTTGCGTTAGCGCTGGCCGTTGGCCTGTTTATTGCTCAACCTTTTCTAAAAACTGTTACGAACGATGTGACCGGCAAGAAGGTTGCCTTTGAAGCGCGTGAACATGTTCGCTCGGCGTTGCTTGCCGAGCGTGAGCAGGTACTGGATGCGCTGCAGGAACTGGACTTTGACCAGGTTTTGGGGAAAATTCCCGCAGAGGATTACCCCATTCAGCGTAACCGGCTGCTGGCTCAGGGTGCGGCAGTGCTGCGCAAATTGGATGAATTGATTCCCCCTGAGACTGAGCTGAGCGCGGAAGATCGGCTGGAGGTTGCCATCGCTGAGCGCCGATCAGAAACCCGCACGGCTGCGAGTGCTGCCAATATAAGCGCAGGAGACGCAATTGAGGACCAGATCGCCCTTCGCCGCCGCACCCGCGAAGAAAAATCAGCCGGCTTTTGCCCCAAATGCGGCCGGCCGCTGCAAAAATCTGATCAGTTCTGCCCGAAATGCGGAACTGCCCTGTGATGGTAACCCTATGAAACGATCAATCCTTGCAGCCGCCGTTATTGTAATGCTCTTTCTTTCGGCTTGCTCTCTGGCCGAAGATATCACTCCCCCGCCTGGTTATCAGGCTCCGACCCAATCTGCGGCAGAAACGGTGTACCCCATCGTGCCGCCCGATACGGCCCGTGGGGCGGAAATCTTTGCAGAAAAATGTGCCCCGTGCCACGGCGTTGAGGGGCGCGGAAATGGCTCAATGGCCAGCAATTTATCGGTGGAAGTGCCTGCGGTTGGCCTCCCGGAAGTGGCGTTGAGTGCAAAACCTGCTGAATGGTTTGACCTGGTGACCAACGGCCGCATGGAACGCAGCATGCCGCCATTTCGATCGCTGACTGACCGCGAACGCTGGGATGTGGTGGCTTTCACGCTTTCGCTGCACGTCACTCAGCAGCAGCTTGATTCAGCCAGCCAAATTTACGCTCAACAATGTCAGAGTTGCCACGGAGAACAGGGTTGGGGTGACGGTCCGCAAGCGGCTGGCCTGGCTGTGCCAGATTGGTCGATTCAGGAACGCCTGGCTCAGCTCTCGGAAGAGGAATTGTTCCAGGTGATCACCACAGGCGCTGGTTCGATGCCCGCTTACCGCGATGCGCTCAACGACGAGCAGCGGTTGGCGCTGGCAGCTTACGTAAGGTCGCTGACCTTCACTGTGCCTGGCGTGGCGGCAGTAACTGCGGCAACAGTCACACCTGAGGCCAGCGTTGTTGCAACACAGGCAGCCTCTGAAATCACTGCTGTGCCGGAAGATACATCTTCACCGACCCCAGCCGAAGTTGGATCATCTGGTTCCATATCAATCACCGGAAAAGTAACAAACGGCTCTGGCGGCAAGCTCCCGGCAGGATTGGAAGCGAACCTGCGTGCCTTTGATGGCATGCAGGAGGCTTTTACAATGACCGCACCTGTTGCTGCTGATGGTACCTACGAGTTCAGCGATGTTGAAATCACGGAAACCCGTGTTTTCATGGTCACAGTATCGGTCCAGGAAGTGGACTACAATTCTGACCCGCTGCACGGTCGAGATGTTGCTGCGGGGCAGGTGGCTGAGTTACCCGTAACGATTTACGATGTCAGCAATGACCTCTCTAAATTGCGAGGAGACCGCCTGCATGTCTTTTTTGATTTTACGGACCCAAATACTGTTCAGGTGGTGGAGCTGTTTATTTTTAGCAATCCATCTCAGCAGGTGATTGCACCAGTTGAAGCAGGCGGCACATTGTTGAACTTTCGGTTGCCACAGGGCGCTCAGGATTTACAGTTCCAGGACGGTCAGATTGGCGACGGAGTTTACGTTCAGACCGCCGATGGCTTTGGCGTGGCCCAGGCTTATGGACCGGCAGAGGGTTATCAAATTCTGTTTGCTTACAACTTGCCCTACACACGAAAGGGTGAATTTGAGCTGGCTGTGCCTATCGACGTGGCTGAGTCCGTTGTGATGGTGCCTCAGGAGGGTGTCCGGTTGAAGAGCGATGCGTTGAGTGACGCGGGCACTCGCACGGTGCAGAATGTTCCGCTGCGACTTTATACCTCCAGCAGCATCTCTGCTGGCACTCCCCTGAAGCTATCCCTCAGCGGCCGTCCTGCACAAGGCGCGCAGGTGAGCACCGGCTCCACCTCCACGCTTTTTATTGGCCTTGGCGCTTTTGTGCTGGTGGCTGCGGCGGCTGTGTTTGTACTGGTGCGCCGAAAAGGAAACCCAGCAGTGCAGGAAGAAATAACGGAAGAAGAAACCCCAGATGAGCTGATGGACGCGATCATCGCGCTGGATGACCTGCACCGCGCAGGGGAACTGGGCGAGGAGGCTTACATCGTCCGGCGCAGCGAGTTGAAACAGCGGCTGGAAGCTGCGCTTGCGAAGGAAAGCAAGAAGGTTTCTGAATGATTGAAGTGCGTTCGCTGGTGAAGCGATTTGGGCCAAAAACTGTGCTGCGCGGTCTTGACTTCGAGGTGAAGCAGGGCGAGTTTGTCGCCCTGTTGGGGCCAAATGGAGCGGGTAAGACCACTTTCCTGCGCATCCTATCTTCGCTTTCGCGGCAAACCCTGGGCGAAGTGAAAATCGCCGGCTACCATCTCCCGCACCAATCGGCGGCCGTCCGCCGGCGGCTGGGCGTGGTTTCACACCTGCCGCTTCTGTACGGCGACCTGAGCGCTGAGGAAAACCTGCAATTTTACGGGCGCATGTACGGGGTACCCGGGCTGGTTGAACGGATCAGTGAGGTGCTGGAACTGGTGGGCTTGACTGCCCGGCGGCGCGACCTGGTGCGCACTTTCTCACGCGGAATGCAGCAGCGACTGGCCATTGGCCGTGCGATTTTGCACGACCCGGATGTTTTGTTACTGGATGAACCCCACACCGGCCTGGATCAGGATGCCTGCATCATGCTAGATGATGTTTTACGCCAGGTGGCGGTTCGCGGGCGCACGGTGGTGATGACCTCGCATGACCTGGCGCGCGCGCAGGATCTGGCCTCGCGCTTTGACATCCTCACACGTGGCCGCATCCAGGCGTCAGTTCGGCAATCTGAGCTGGCGGCGGACGGCTTGCTGGCATTTTACCGGCAAACATTGGAAAGCAACGCTGCGTCGTTGAAAGAGGTCAAACCCGTATGAACCAGGTGACTCCATTCCTGCGAGCGCTGGGTGCGGTGGTCTGGAAAGATCTGGCAGCCGAATGGCGCAGCCGTGAAATGCTTTCGGCTATGCTTGTCTTTGCTCTGCTGGTGATATTGATCTTTAATTTTGCGTTGGAACTGGATCCTGTCGGGCGTGCCAACATCACAGCCGGTATTTTGTGGGTCACATTCACTTTTGCCGGCACGCTTGGCTTAAACCGCTCGATGGCTGTGGAAAAAGATCGCGGCTGCCTGGATGGGCTGCTGCTGGCGCCGGTGGACCGCACCGCCATCTATTTTGGCAAAGCGCTGGCCAACTGGCTATTTATGCTGTCGGTGGCGGTGATCGTGCTGCCGGTGTACAGTATTCTCTATAATATCAACCTGTTTCAACCCGGACTGCTGCTGGTAATTTTGCTTGGATCGGAAGGATACGTGGCAGTGGGCACGCTGCTCTCCACGATGTCTGTGCAGACTCGCACGCGTGATATTCTCCTGCCCATCCTGCTTTTCCCGATCGTCATTCCGGTGGTGGTGGCGGCGGTAAAAGCATCGGGCAACTTTTTGGCAGGATTGGAGATGGCTGAGATACAGCCCTGGTTGAATCTATTGATTGTGTATGACGTGGTTTTCACCGCGGTTTCCTTTATGGTATTTGATGCGGTGGTGGAAGAGTAAAGGGTAGAAATAATTCCAGAATGAACAATTTTTAGGAGGAGAAGGATGACGGCGCAACCAACGACTTTAAAAATTCTGACTGTGGTCACGGTATTGATGCTGACAGCCGCGACCCTGATGGTGTTCTTTTACGCCCCCCTCGAAGCAGTCATGGGCCAGGTACAAAAGGTCTTTTATTTTCATGTGGCTGCCGGCTGGACGGGGATGCTGGGTTTCTTTGTGGCCTTCGTGGCAGGCATTGCTTACCTGATCACCCACAAACGGATCTGGGATATCGTCGGCGTAGCGGGCGTAGAAATTGGTCTCGTATTCATGCTGATTTGCATCATCACCGGTTCAATCTGGGCACGGCCAATTTGGAACACCTGGTGGACCTGGGATCCGCGGTTGACGACAGCCACCATCATGGAGCTGGTCTATGCGGCATACTTGATGCTGCGCCAGGGTGTGGAAGATCCTGATCGGCGCGCGCGTTTCGGCGCAGTATACGCGATCATCGGTTTCCTGAGCGTGCCGCTGACCTTCTTCTCAATCCGCATCTTCCGCACTATTCATCCTGTGGTCATTGGCGGGGGTGATGGGGACGCAATGGGTTCGTTTGACATGACGCCGAAGATGTTCCAGACCTTCATGTTCAGTCTGGCAACTTACTCTTTCCTGTTTGCCACCCTGCTGTGGCACCGTGTTCGAATGGGCAAGTTTGCCGATCAGCTTGAACAACTAAAGATGAAACTACTGGCCTGAGGAATAAAGGAGATACAAGGTGGAAGGACCTGCTGATACCCTCACATACATGATCGCCGGCTTTGCGGTGATTTTTGGAATCATGTTGATCTATCTGGTTAGCCTGATCTCGCGCTGGAATAACCTGCGCAAGGATGCCGACCTGTTGAAAGAACTTGAGAACAAAGAATAATTCACTTTTCCGCTGATATTGGATCACACACGGGCTGACGATTACATCGTCAGCCCTTTCATTTACTAAATCCATAAAGAATTGGGAACAATTTGACACGGGCCAGCGTCATACATGTATCAATACGAAGGAGAATGCAAAAATGAGCAAGAAAATTCTGGTGATCTTATCCGCATCTTTATTGGTGATGCTTGCCCTGGCGGCCTGCATTCCGGGAATGCAACCAGCACCTACCCTCAGCCCCGATATGATCGGTACCCTGTCGGCTCAGACCGTTGTGGCACGACTAACGGAAATCGCGCAACAGACTCCAACCAGCCAGCCGCCCACACAGGAGCCGGCTGTGGCAACGCCCACCGTGCAGGTGATTGTGCCCACCGAGAGCATTCCCACCGCAACGTCCACCCCGCCCACCGCAACACCTGTTCCGGCGACACCCACACCCAGCATTCCCTGCGATGCGGCGCGTTTTGTTAAAGATGTTACCGTGGACGATGGCACTACCTTTACGCTGGGCCAGACTTTCACCAAGACCTGGCGAATTAAGAATGAAGGATCCTGCACCTGGACGGCAGATTATGCCATTGTCTTTGTGAGCGGCAATTCCATGTCTGGGCCGGCATCAGCCAAGATCAATGCTTCTGTCAAACCTGGTGAGATGATTGATTTGTCGGTGAATCTGACCGCGCCCAATAAAACGGGTGAGTATATTGGATACTGGGCGCTGCGCAACGCTTCAGGGGCCATCTTTGGCATTGGCAGCGGCTACAAAGACAGCTTCTGGGTCAAAATCAACGTTAAAGCCGCCGATACTGTGGCATATAACTTTGCCGATAAGGGTTGTGATGCGAGCTGGAAATCAACCGCTGGCAATTTGACCTGCCCTGGATCGGAAGACATGACCAATGGCTTTATCAACAAAGTGAACGGGCCCAACACAGAGAACGGTCAGGAAAACGAGGCTGGTCTTGTGATGGCTCCGAGTGCCGGTGACGGCGGCTACATTGAGGGCCGTTTCCCGAACTTCAAAGTGCAAAACGGGGACCATTTTAAGACCGTGATAGGCTGCATGGCTTCCAGCCCAAAATGTGATGTAATGTTCCAGGTGAATATTTCAGTTGAAGGCGGCGCTGTTCAGAGCCTGGGCTCTTGGACGCAAACTTCAGATGGAAACCTGCAGAAGATCGATCTGGATCTGAGCGCTTACAAAGATAAGAATGTGCAGATCATCTTGAAGGTGCTCAACAATGGCAAACAGGAAGATGATCGTGTCTTCTGGCTGTTGCCCCGCATTATGCGGTAAATGGAAAATCGTTGGTTGCCGCTTCGGTTTCTTGAATAGAAGCGGCAACCAAATACTTGATTAGATTGATAGATATTAACGCTCAAGGTTGCTATACTGTATTCATACAGTCAGCGGAATTGAGTGAAGGAGTGAAAAATGAGACAAGCTTGGGCTGGCAAAATGACCTGGGCGCAGCGAAGTATTCAATTGGCGCTGGTGATGGCATTGATGATTGGCCTGGTGCTGGTGCAGTCGCCCTCCAAGGTGCAGGCGGCGACGATCCCGACTTTTACAATTCTCAAAGTCGTAACCGATGACAGCGTCACCATTCGAACTTATAACTTTCCGGCCAATATGGTCTTCACGGCTCGGATGGGGAAGATTGGCACCCGGGCTGTCGGCGGGATTGTGGTTGGAAACACGGATTCTGGTAAGGGCGGCAGCATGGATTTGACTTACAAAATCCCGGCCGAGCTGAAGGGTCTGGCGCAAATCGCCATCCGTCTGGATGGCAGAGAGGGATATTACGCCTACAATTGGTTTTACAACAACACCAGCAGCGGCGGAACAACCACTCCTGGTTACAGCGGATATCCCACCTTCAACATCACAGCGGTGGTCAAAGATGACAGCGTGACCATTAAAACCAACAACCTTCCTGCTGAGCGCACGTTCACCGTGCTGATGGGCAAAATTGGAACCCGCGCAGTGGACGGCGTGGAAGTTGGTAAGCTGGATTCAGGCAAGGGCGGTGCTCTTGAAGCCACCTACAAGATTCCTGCATCATTGAAGGGACTATCACAGATCGCCATCCGCATCGATTCGGCGCCGTATTATGCCTATAACTGGTTCTACAACAGCTCAACGAGTTCTTCGGGCGGCACAGGCACGCCCACCCCTGCACTGGTGCCAGGTTATAGCGGTTATCCAACCTTTAGCATCATCGCGGTCGACCGCGACCAATCGGTCACCATTCGCACCAAGAATCTGCCTCCGAATGTGACTTTCACCGTGCGTATGGGCAAGTACGGCACGGCTGGCGTGGGCGGCACGCAGGTGACCACCACCGATTCTGGCACTGGAGGCACAATTGATGTGACCTACCTGATTCCAGATGGGCTGAAAGGCCTGGACCGCATTGCTATCCGCCTGGAGAGCAGCGCCGGGTACTACGCATACAACTGGTTCTGGAACAACGACGCACCGTAATCTCGATCAGACTTGCTTCGCCCTCCTGTTTTCTGCAGGAGGGCGATTTAATTAAGAATTGGATGAAAAGAATCGGGTTGATTGGTCCTTTGCTTGACCTTTTTTTTTCGCTGTGATAACATGCCCTTCATAAGGAAACTGATTCTATGAATAACACATCGACATCGAGTTCTACCGATCAATCCGATGCCGAGCTAACGATGGAACAAGAAAATACCGAAACGCAGGCAGCTCCACGCAAGGGGTGGAAACACTGGTGGGAACAATTGGTCCGGATGGGCCTGGGCGAGGTGGCCCTGCGCGTTGGTACCGGCATCGCATCCCTGGTGATGATCCTTGTGGTGGTTTGGGTGATGCGCAACTTTTACTTAAAAGGTGAAGTTGAAGCTGCAGCCAGCAGCGCTGCCATCGCCGAAATTTTACCGACCGCAATTCCGGAGGTGGATCCTCCGGCTTATGTGCTGCCGGATTCTGAGGAATTGGTGCAAGGCGTCCCGAGGCTGGCGATGCTGCACACCACGCTGCCATCACGCCCGCGCTTTGAGGTGGTGAAGTACGAAGTGGTCACCGGCGACACGATTTTTGACATTGCCGAACGCTTCGGGCTCAAGCCAGAAACCCTCCTGTGGGGCAATCAACAGATCCTGGGTGACGATCCACACCGATTGCAGCCCGGCGTCACTTTGAATATCCTGCCAACCGACGGTGTATATTATGAATGGCACCAGGGAGACGGCCTGAACGGCGTTGCTGAGTACTTTCATGTCACCGCAGAGGATATCGTCGCCTGGCCAGGCAATCACCTGGATAAAAACACGATTGGGGATTATTCCAATCCGAATATCGCGGCGGGCACTTGGCTGGTGATTCCCAATGGGCGGCGCGAATTTGTGTCCTGGAGCGCACCGCGCATCACACGCCAGAATCCCGGCGTCGCCCGGCTTTACGGTCCTGGCGCGTGTGGAACAATTGTGGACGGTGCCGTGGGAACGGGAACGTTCATTTGGCCCACCACCAACCGCTGGCTTTCCGGTTATGATTTCAGTCTGAGTGCCAATCACCCTGGCATTGACATTGGCGGCGCAACCGGCAATGCGATCTACGCCGCCGACAGCGGGGTAATCGTTTATTCTGGTTGGAATGATCTGGGCTATGGTTATGTGATCGTGATCGATCATGGTAACGGCTGGCAGACCACCTATGCACATCTGAGTCAGATCTATGCCGGCTGCGGTGCCAGCGTCACCCAGGGCGCTACCATTGGTCTGATGGGCAGCACCGGCAATTCAACTGGTCCGCATTTGCATTTTGAAATGTACAGCGATACCTACGGCAAGGTCAATCCACACCAGTTTTTGCAGTAAACCAGATTTACCCTTCGTGCACAGAAACCTCCTGCGCGCAGTATGCCGCCGGAGGTTTTTTGTCGAAAATGGTTCGAAGCAGGGGTGACCGGAGAGTGCTTTTGAGATATAGTTAAGCGTGAAGAATTAGATTCGATGCTATGCGCATAGTCTAATGGATTACAGATCAGAAAGGAGCCTGGCAGATCATGATTGCTGAAGTTCGGCCTTCTCCCATTGCAGGAACCTGGTACAGCGCAGATCCGCAGCGGTTGGCCCGCCAGGTGGATGCTTACTTATCGGCTGCTATACTTCCGGCGCTGGATGGTAAGGTGATTGGTCTCATCAGCCCGCATGCAGGGCATCGTTACTCAGGACGCACGGCGGGTTACGCGTTCCGTGCGGTGCAGGGACTGCATTTTGACCTGGTGGCGGTGATCAGCCCCCTGCATGGCTATTTCCCTCACGATTTGCTCACGACCGCACACAAAGCCTATGGAACGCCGTTGGGACCCGTCTGGGTGGACCAATCGGCTGTTGAAGCATTGAACGATGACCTGGGTCAGATTTCCGGAAAGCAACTTGAGCGCATCTCGAATGATTCCGAACATTCGCTGGAAATTGAGCTGCCCTTCCTGCAGCGAGCTTTGGAGGGTGAGTTTCAGTTGCTGCCCGTGATGGTGCGCAGCCAAAAAAAGGCCACTGCACGGGCGTTGGGCGAAGCGCTGGGCCGTGTGCTGGCCGGAAAACGCGCTCTGCTGGTTGCCAGCACCGATTTATCTCATTTTTATCCGCAGGCAGCGGCGGAGCGCTTCGATGCCACTATGCTTAAACAGATTGAGGATTTTTCTCCCGATGGTATTTTCCGGGCTGAAGAAAGCGGCACCGGCTTTGCCTGTGGTTTTCCGGCCGTGGCGGCAGTTCTCTGGGCGGCACGCGGGTTGGGTGGGAATGTGGTTAAAGTTCTGCACCACAGCACTTCAGCCGATGAAACCGGCGATACCAGCCAGGTTGTCGGCTATGGTGCCGCTGCAATTCTGAAAAAGGGTAGCGATTGACCACTTTTGTACAGGTTGCCGTCAACGTTCCGATAAGCGGAGCGGGGGTATTTGATTATCACCTGCCGCCCGAATTGGAAGCCCGCGTTCAGCCAGGATGCCTGGTGATTGTGCCCTTTGGTAAGCAGACTGTGCAGGGGCTGGTTTTGCGCCTGGCCGCTGAGAGTGCGGTTCCTGAAACGCGCCCCGTACAGGCTTTGGTGGACGATCAGCCTGCTTTGACCGCAGCGCAGATGCAACTGGCAGCGTGGATGGCTGAAGAAACGCTCTCACCGCTGGCAGCTTGCATTGATGCGATGCTGCCACCTGGAATTAGCCAACACAATGATACAGAATATGTTTTAAATGTAGATCAATCATCTCTTAGCGAGGGTTATACCCCTTTGCAAAAACGTCTGGTGGCTTTGCTTCACCAGCGCGGCGCTCTGCGTGGCCGTCAGTTGGATGTGGCGCTGCCAAAGGTGCGCTGGCGGGAAGCAGCCGAGCCTTTGGTGCGGAAAGGTGTGTTGATTACCCGGACGGTGTTGATGCCTCCATCGGTGCAGCCAAAGAAGGCGCGTACCGTCTGGTTGACCGCCGGGCCTCAAACGATTGCAGAGGGCATCGAAAAAGTTGGCAAGTCGGGCAGCATGGCGTTGGAGCGGCGCAAGCGCGCCTTGCAATTCTTGCAGGGAGAAGCACTGCCGGTGGACGTAACCTGGGTGACGGCATCCAGCGGCGCAACGCTGGTTGATTTGCAGGTTTTAGCGGAGAAAAATTGGGTTGCCTTTGGCGAGACAGAAATCTGGCGCGATCCGCTGGCACAGACCTCGCCTGTCGTTTATCAGGCGCCAGCATTGACTGCCGGGCAGCAGGCAGCGCTGGCGCAAGTGATCGAAGGGCTGCGCCAGCAGCCTGCGGCACCAGCGCCGCAGCCCTACCTGTTGCACGGTGTGACCGGTTCGGGCAAGACAGAGATTTATTTGCAGGCCACCGCCGAGGCGCTGCGCCAGGGGCGACAGGCTATCATCCTGGTGCCGGAAATATCGCTGACACCGCAGACGGTTCGCCGTTTTATGGGACGTTTTCCCGGGCAGGTGGGTCTGGTACACTCACAACTCTCGCCTGGCGAGCGCTACGATACCTGGCGGCGGGCTCGCATGGGTTTACTGAATGTGATTGTTGGGCCGCGCAGTGCTTTGTTCACGCCGCTGCCGAGGCTGGGATTGATTATTGTGGATGAATGCCACGATGATTCGTATTTCCAGGACGATTTTTTGCCCATATATCACACCGTTCAGGCTGCCCTGGAATATACGCGTATCACTCGCAGCGTACTGCTGCTCGGCTCGGCGACGCCGGAGATCGGTCTATACCACCGCGCGGAAAGGGAACGATGGCACATTCTGGAGCTTCCCGACCGCATCCTCGCACACCGCCAGGTGTTGTTGGCTAATTCTGCCGGGTTGGGGTCTGCCCTACCTGAGTTAATTGGGGAGGGCGAAGCAGCTTTCCTGCCACTCCCGCCTGTGCAGGTGGTGGACATGCGGCAGGAGCTCAAAGCCGGCAATCGTTCCATTTTCAGTCGCGCGCTGAGCGATTCGCTAACGCGCGTGCTGAATGCCGGTCAACAGGCGATTTTGTTTCTCAACCGGCGCGGATCGTCCACCTATGTATTCTGCCGCGAATGCGGCACCGCACTGCGCTGTCCGCGCTGTGATTTGCCGCTCACTTATCACAGCGACAGTGAGGATTTACAATGTCACACCTGCAATTACCGCCGCAAAATGCCCCAGCGTTGCCCGGTTTGCCAAAGCACCTCGATCCGGCAGTTTGGCACCGGCACCGAGCGTGTGGAGCGTGAGGTGCAGGTTGCTTTTCCAGGCGCGCGCACGCTGCGCTGGGATGCAGAAACCACCCGGCAAAAAGGATCGCATGAGATCCTGCTCTCTCATTTCAGCCGGCATCAGGCAGATATCCTGATTGGAACGCAAATGTTAACCAAAGGCTTGGATTTGCCGCTGGTAACGTTGGTGGGCGTAGTTTTGGCAGATGTGGGCTTGAATCTGCCAGATTACCGCGCGCCGGAGCGCGTGTTTCAACTTTTGACCCAGGTGGCTGGCCGCGCGGGGCGCAGCCCGCTGGGCGGACAGGTTATTTTGCAGACCTATCAACCGGAAAGCAAGGTGATCCAATTTGCTGCGGGACACGATTATCACGGTTTTCTGCGCAGCGAACTGGAAGCTCGTCGGAAAATCAATTATCCGCCTTTTGCGCGGCTGGTGCGATTGGAGTTGCGCGGCCGCGATGCTGCACAAGTAGCGCAAGAAGCCCAGCAGATGGCCGAACGCCTGCGTTGGTGGATCGATCAAGAGGGTTTCACCTCCACAGATCTCATTGGACCAGCGCCCTGTTTCTTTGCCCGCCAGAATGGCCTATACCGCTGGCAAATAATCCTGCGCGGTCCCGACCCGGCCCGCTTGCTGCGCGGAAAGAACCTGGGCGAGTGGCGAGCAGCGGTCGACCCGGTGAATTTGCTGTGACCTGGCAATTGCCATACAAAAACCGGCACACCTTTACGATGTGCCGGTTTGATTTAACGATACTTTTTCATCAGGGCAGCACGTACCATGGATTGATGAAAGCGCCGAAGTAGCGGATTTCAAAGTGCAGGTGTGGGCCGGTTGAATTGCCGGTGGAGCCGGCGTAGCCGATCAGATTGCCGCCGTATACGCTTTGGCCGCAACGCGTGTTGATCGAACTGAGGTGCGCGTAAACGGTGTGATAACCGTTGCCGTGATCAATCATGATCATGTTACCGTAACCGCCGTTGATCCAGCCGGCATAGACCACCACCCCGCCATCGGCGGCATAAATTGGCGCGCCAGATCCAGCGGCAATGTCAATGCCCAGGTGCCCGTCCCAGAAGTCATTTCCAGATACCGAGTGGTTATCAGCCGGCCATACGAACGCGCCGGAACCATATACGCCGCCAGCCGGGATCTCACATTGGTCGGAAATGGTCTTGTTTGCACCAGAGGAAGGCCGCCAGAAGGTCGGCACAAGCCAGGTCCGCTGCCATTCACGGCTTCCGCCGGGGATCATCACGTAGGAACCCACTTCAAGTTGCGGATTGGTCACATCCAGGCGGTTTCCTGGGAAAAACAGAATTTGGTCAGGGGTTGATTTGTACTCAGCAGCCAACGTTTCAACGGTGTCGCCATCTTTGACTTTGGTGTAGATGCCGTCGGTAGGCGGAATGACCAGCGTTTGTCCGATCGAGATCAGGTCGGGATTGTCGTTGAGGACGTTATAGTTGGCCCACAAAATGGTTTCAGGCTTAACCCCATAATTCTTTGCGATGCCAAAAATCGAATCACCAGCTTCGATGGTGTATTCCTCAGCGGATTGCCGATCTTCGTTGGAGATGATCGTGTTCAAACTGGAGAGGCGTGCCACTGATTCCACCGGTGCTGATGCCGGAAATACGGGCATCGCAGCGGTAGTGGAGCTTTGTGAAGGGATAAATTTATCTGCGGTCGGGGCTGCCGAAGCCGGCGTGCCGGTCAATTGCAGCAGCAGAATTACGCCGAAAGCCACCATTAACGCTGCGATCCCCCAGGAAATGATTGGAAGCCAGAGATCTACCAGTAATGATCGCTTGGATGGTTCTGGCTCCCCGGAATGGGGATTTTTTTGGTTCAAACTCACATATCCTCCGTAAGTGTTTCCAGGAATTCTTGATTATTCTTGCTTTTAGACATGCGCTGCAGGATTGCCTCGGTTGCGACGGCCGTATCCATGCCAGCGCCTTGCGGGGCAGGGGCGATCATTTGCAGATACATCCGGCGCATCAACCATACACGCGCCAGCATATCCGGGCCAAGCAATAATTCCTCCCGGCGGGTTGACGACCGTTCGATGTCGATGGCCGGGAAGGTGCGGCGTTCCTGCAATTTGCGCGAAAGGTGCAACTCCATGTTGCCGGTGCCCTTGAATTCCTCGTAAACCACGTCGTCCAGGCGCGAACCCGTGTCTACCAGCGCAGTTGCGATAATGGTCAATGAACCGCCTTCTTCGATGTTGCGTGCGGCGCCAAAGAACCGCTTGGGCGGGTACAGGGCCGAGGGATCCATGCCACCCGAAAGTGTGCGCCCAGAGGGATTGACCACCAGGTTATAGGCGCGCGCCAGACGGGTGAGGGAATCCATCAAAATGACAACGTCTCGGCCGGTTTCCACCAGGCGCTTGGCGCGCTCGAGGGTGATTTCAGCGGTGCGCACATGCGAAGTGACCGGTTCATCGAAGGTCGAGGCCACCACTTCAGCATCCACCGAACGGTCCATATCGGTGACTTCTTCAGGGCGCTCGCCGATGAGGACCATGATCAGATGCACCTCTGGATATTTGGTCGAGATGGCATTGGCGAGCTGCTTAAGAATGGTCGTCTTGCCGGCTTTGGGTGGAGAAACAATCATCCCGCGCTGGCCGCGGCCGATGGGGGCAATCAGATTAATTACCCGGGTCGCAAGCGTTGCGCGGTCCGTTTCCAGGTCAAACCGCTGGTCCGGAAAAACCGGTGTCAGGTTTTCAAAGATCGGGCGGCGCTGCAGGTTTTCGGGGCTCTCGCCGTTGATCGTTTCAACTTTGAGCAGGCCGTAGTGACGCTCCGAATCCCGCGGCGGCCGGGCGGCACCAATGACCATGTCACCGTTGCGCAGTTCATAACGGCGCAATTGTGCCTGAGAGACATACACGTCATCTGGCCCGATTCGATAGTTTGTGCGCAAAAAACCGATGCCTTCCGGCATGATTTCAAGGATCCCGCCGCGCACTTCCAATCCTTCGCGTTCTGCTTCGACCTGTCGAATGCGAATGATTAAGTTTTCTTTTTTTAGGCGATGCGCATCTGCGATGTTCAAGTCTTTGGCTATTTGCCGCAGCGCTGCCAGCGAATTGTTCTCGAGTTCAAGTATTTTCATGGAAGGTTTCATCCGTGAAGAGAAAGTGTAATTGTACCACACGCAATATTCCAGCTATTTTGCACGCTGGTGAAGATACCTATTCAATTGTGGAAAAAGGGTAGAAAAGAATTGTGGGTGGCTTTCCCGTAGGTTCAGAGTCCGGCGGAGAAAGCAGGTTCGATCGCGTTGCCAATCTCCATACTTTGCCATTATATCATGCTGCAAAATGTCATGCAAGCTGAACGAAATGACATTCATGCCGCCTTGTGTTGGCGGCATGCTTAAGAAAAGAATGTCAGGTTTACCGATTGCCGTGACAGTGAGGACTTACGGCTCAATGCGCGGCTGCAGCCAGAATGCTTGATCCTGGTTCGATTCACCATTGGATTTGACAATCAGAACAAATTTGACTTTCTTACCTGCCAACGTTGACAGATCCAGGTTTACTCGGGTGAAGTTTTTATCGTAAGTTTCGCTCCACTCGGCCAGCTTGGTTTCCGAGCCGCCATCCGGGATGTAAGCAAGGATAAATTTTACATCGCAGTTGTCTGCGCCATTCAGGCAGCCAATGACAGTCTTGAAGTACATACCGCTGGTGATGGACATGGCCGGGAATGTGCCGCGAATTTCTGTGTCAGTTCCCGAGGGCGGGTTGGTCCAAAGCGCAGCTTCATCATCCTTGACGCCGTTTTCCAGGGTTGGCTCATCGACCTTGACCACAAAGCCGTTGTCGCTCGTCTGGCCGGGACAAGCCAGGCTGCCGTTGGTGCTGCGCCACTCTCCCTTACAGAAATTATCGACAAAATTGTACGCAGCCGCCGAAACCTTCACCTTGACCCAAAATGCCTTCGAACCGTCGCTGCCCAGGCCAAAAACCACGCCAGCGGAATTGCGTAGTTTGAAATTTGCCTGAAAAGTTCCCACTTTGTTTGGAACGGTAAACGTTAAGGATACTTGAACGATCTGCTGAGGGGCGACCGAGCCGCTGGTTAGCTGCGTTGCCGGAGCCACGCCCATGCTTTCGCCCGAATCGAACACGATCGCATAGTTTGAATTCCACGTGCAGGATCCGGTGTTTTTTAGCTCCCAAATTTTCGTAAAAACCTGGCCGGGCTCTACAGTTGTATCATCTGGAAAATTAACATCCCGGACGAATTCAACCTGGTCGCAGGGGATAGGTTGGCTGGTGACAGTTGCAGGTATCGTGGTGGCGAGGGTCGGCGGGGTGGCAGTGGCAATTTGGTTGTTCGGTGCCTGAGTGGCCGGGGCCTGGGTTTTGGCATTCGCAACGGTGGTGCTCAGGGCAATCACAGTCTGTGCGGCAAAAGTATTGAGTTGATCAGGCCCGGAGACTTGCTCGGTGGGGCGGGGCAGGTTGCAGGAACTAACTAGAATTGCCAGCATCACCAAAACAGAAATGACCACATAATTTCTCTTCATTGCAAGCCTCCCAATAGATGCATCAGGCGATCATCACCCGAAATGGTGAATTGTGTTTGATAGGATGATTATAGTCATTTTTTGTTAAAACGAAAAACGCGGCGCCATTTCTATGCGCCGCGTTTTTGACAAATCTGGCCTATGCTTTACCGACCAAGGCCCTGAGGAATAGCTTCATCTTGAAAGCCTGACCTGAAAGCAGTCTTTGGGCGCGGAACATGCCTGCCACGGCGCGGATCAGCAGATAGGCGGTGGCTACCAAAAGCGCAATTGAGATCGCCAGCTGCCACCAGGGAACAATTGCAGTTGACAGTCGCGCCATCATCGTAATGGGTGAGGTGAGCGGGAACAGGCTCAGAACCAGGGAGATGATGCCGTTTGGCTTTTCAGCCAATGTGTTGATAAAGAAAAGTGGAATGACGAGCGGAATGATCACAATGGTTGTCGCTTGTGATGCTTCACGCATGTTGGGCACCAGCGCGCCGACGCCAGACATCAAAGCAGCATAAATTGCATAGCCCAGGAGGAAGAAGACTACGCCCCAGATCAGCAACGCAGGTGTGAAGATGTAGCTGGCCAATTCAGGTATGACGCTGCGAGAAAGCACCATCACAAGGTAGCCGTACCCCATCCAGACGGCAGTTTGAAGCAGGCCTGCCAATCCTAAAGCGATAATCTTTCCGCCCAGCATCTGGGTGGGGGTTATCGATGTCATCAATACTTCCATGACACGGTTTTCTTTTTCGGTGGTGATGCTGTTTAGCATCATACTGGCTGAGGTCAGGATTACCATGTAAAACAGCATGACGACGATGTAAGGCACCATGAAACTCACAAAACTGGTGGTATCGCGGACTGGCTGCTGCGAGGTATAAGTCACTTCCAGGTTATAGGGCTGGTTAATCCGTTCAAGCAGTTGTGGGTCGTCAATAAGCAGGTTATGACGGATGACAGCAAACAGATTGCCAGAACGGTCCATGCCGCCCAACGGATTAAAATCAGTTCTCAGGTAGGTGATTTCACCCGATTGGAGAAAATCAGGTGGAATAATGTAGTAGGAACCAATCTGGCCAGCTTGCAGAGCCTGGTTGGCAGCAGCTTCGTCAGGAAACAGGATCAGATCTTCCTCGATCCCAGCCATCATTGACTTAATTAGACCGCTCTGATCAATCACTCCTTCTGGTTTCACTTCTTCCGGGGACGAGATAATCCGGCCGATGGCTGAAGTGGGTTCAATCCCACCGAGGGAACCAAAGATGGCAAAAACAATCGTGGCAATTATCGGTACCAGGAGCAGTGTGATAAAGAAAGACTTTCTGAGGACGACGATTCGAAATTCGTGTTTCAGTACAAGTAGCATTTTTTCCATAGGATCCTCACGCGCGCCTGAAGACTTCTTTCCATGACAGGCGTTTCCCATAACGGAGCATGCCCAGGCGGAAAGCGCGGCTGGCGAACCATATGGCTACCACGGCGGTCAGAATGAGCAGGCTGATGGTTAAAATGATTTCCAATGCGGGAATATCGGTGAGTACGGCACGCATGGGCAGGGTCAACGGTGCAGTCAGAGGGAAAATGCTGAGCACCTTGGCCAGCACCCCATTGGGATGCGACATGATCACACTGATGAACCATAGCGGCAGGAAGATGGGCAGAGTGAACAAACCGGAGACCTGCTGAGCTTCGCGCGTTTCGGTCACTGTTGCGCCGACGGCTGCCATGAGGGCCGCTACCATGATAAAGCTGGGAATGAATGTGCCGATGATCAGCCAGAAATAAGAAGGTGTGATCAAACTGCCAACTTCCAGTTCGGGGCTGGCGCGCATCAGCAGGTTGATGGCAGCCACGCCGCCCAGCACCCAGATGACCACCTGGGTTAACCCAACGCTGAGGTTCCCCAGGATTTTTCCGGCCATCAACTGAGCGGGAGAGACCGAGGTGATCATGATTTCCATGGTGCGGTTTTCTTTTTCTTCCACAACTGCCTGAAGCAAGTATCCGCCGCTGGTATTGATGGACACCATGAACAACACGCCGGCAATAATAGGAACCAGTACAGCCAGGAAGTTGTTGTCTGCCATTTCGCGGCTGCCCTCGATGTTCTTGATCTTCAAGGTGCTGCCTTTGGTGAGCCGATCAACCACGTTTGGATCTTTTCCCGTGAGTAAATTCGACACAAGAAAACTTCGAAAATCGGATTGCACCTGTGAACCCGGCGAATCAAGCGCAATCATTTGCACATTGCCGCTTTCCATGTAATCCGGGGCAATCACAAAAAGAGCCTGTATGGTCTTATTCTCCAGGTCAGCCTGCGCTGCGGCTTCGTCCATATATGCCCGGAATTGGATTGGTGGCATGAATTCATCTTTTTCAACCGGAAGCTGCTGCGCATGAGCAAACAAACCCGATTGATCGATATAGCCGGCCGGCCGGCCATCGTAACCGGAGCCAACAGCCAGAAAACTGGCTGCAATGATCACCAGGGCCATCAACGGCAAGCTGAGAACGGCAATAATGAAGCGCTTTCGCAGCACGTGCCGGCTGTATTCGTGTTTGAACACCAGCCAGATGTTATTCATTGGGTGTATCTCCGGTGACGACGCGGATGAAGATCTCATCCATGGTGGGCATAGCGATTTCAAACTGTTCGACGGTGATCCCGGCTGAAAGCAAGCCAGCCAGTACAGCCTGTGGATCGCTGCCGGTTGATAGCCTCAGGTGATAACCGCCGTTGGTGCGTTCGTAGGCGTCGATGCCCGGAAGGACTGCCGGCAGCGGGGTGGGGGTACGCAGGATCAAATCCTTTCCGGCGAAACGGCGTTGGATTTCTCCCAGACCGCCGTAAAGAACCGACTTTCCCTGGTTGATCAGCACGATCCGGTCGCACAATTCTTCCACCTGGTGCATCTGGTGGGTGCAAAGCACGATGGTGCGACCTTTGGCGCGTTCTTCCAGCAGTAAATCCTTCACCATCTGCGTGTTGACGGGATCGAGCGCGCTGAATGGTTCATCAATAATCAACACATCCGGTTCGTGTACCAACGTGACGATGAGCTGCGCTTTTTGCTGCATGCCCTTGGATAATTCTTTAAGCTTTTTCTTGCGATGTTCGGCAAGATCAAAGCGTTCCAGGTATGCGCCAATCCGTTTGGTGGCTTCTGCATGCGAAAGGCCTTTCAAGGTTGCCAGGTAGGTCAGGCATTGTTCCAGTTTGATCTCCTGGTAGAGACCGCGTTCTTCCGGCAGGTAGCCGATGCGGTTCTTTTTCTCTTCATTCATCGGCCCACCCAGTATGGAAACGCGCCCAACATCGGCTTTGAAAATATCCAGAATAATGCGTATGGTAGTGGTTTTACCGGCTCCGTTCGGCCCCAAAAGTCCAAAGATTTCACCGGGATTGACTTCAAAAGTGACGCCGTCGACTGCACGCTGGCTGCCGAAGGACTTGACAATGTTCTCTACCTGGATGGTGCTCATCAATTTTTTCCTCAAAGCGAATTTTGCTTTTGCTATTATAACAAACCAAAATGAAAACCTCCCTGATCTTTTGGCCAGGGAGGTTGCAGGTATTTGGATCTATCTTGTGGGGCTACTCTTTTTCGTAGGGCGTGCCTTCGGCCGCAGGGGCATGCCCCTTGCCAATCAGGCCGGCCAGAACAACCATCGTGATGATGTAAGGGAGCATGGCCATGAATTGCGGCGGCACAACGCTGCCCAGGATGGACAGCTTGGATCCAAAGGCATCGGCAAAACCGAACAGCATGCCCGCGCCAAAAGCGCCAATCGGATTCCAGTTGCCGAAGATCATGGCAGCCAGGCCGATAAAGCCCTTGCCGGCGGTCATCATTTCATCAAAGCGGCCAACCGAACCCAGGGTGAAATAGCCGCCTGCAAACCCGGCCACCATGCCGCCCAGCAGTGTGCCCATGTAGCGCGTCTTGAAAACGTTGATACCCAGCGTATCGGCCGCTTTGGGGTGTTCACCCACTGCCCGCAGGCGCAGGCCCCACCGTGTGGAGAAGAGCGCCACTTGCAGAATGATGGCTACCAGGATGGTGCCGTAGATGAACAGGTTGTTGTTAAAAAGAATTGGACCAATGAATGGGATGTCTGCCAGCAGGGGAATGGGGACACGGGTGAACATCGGCGTGTTGTTCAGCGCTTCGTTGGTCTGCATGAATTTGGCAGAGATAAATGAGGTCATGCCGGTGCCAAAGATGTTGATCACCGTGCCAGTGATAATCTGGTTGATCTTGTACTTGATGGAGAGCCATGCCAGTACCAGAGCCAGCAGCATGCCAGAGAGGATGGAACCCAGCAGGCCAATCCAGGGTGATTTGGTAACGCTGCCGACCAGTGCCCCCACCAGCGCGCCCATGAGCATCATGCCCTCAATGCCGATATTAACAATACCTGAGCGTTCACACAGGATGCCGGAATAAGCACCCAGGATGATTGGCACAGCCAAGGATAAAGAGCTGCTGATCAAGCCGCCGATGTTGACTGATTTGCCCTTGGCTGCAAAGGTCAAAAATGCAAACAGGAACATGAGCGCGACCAACCCGAGGATCGCATTGGCGCGGTGGCCGAAGCCGCGGATAAGTTGATAGATGCCCAGCAGAATGGTTAATATGCTGATGATCATCAGCGTCTGACGGGAATTTACCACCCAGTTTTCTACTGCACCGCGGGTCAGACCGCCGGGAGTAAGAGCAAAGGAGGTTTTCAGGTCGGCCGGGGTCTTGGGTAGAAAGACCAAAAGGGTGATCGCTGCAAATGCAAGAAAAACGATCCCCATGATGATCTTTCGGCGGGTTGAAACGGGTTGGATAACTTTGCTGGTTGTTTTAGTAGATGCTGCAGGTGCCATGGTTAACCTCCCCAGCCGCGCACGAATACCGTCTCATCGGCTTTTTCGGCTTTGATGCGGAAGATTGCACGGATCAGCGCCGGGGCGGCAATGAAGACGATGATGAACGCCTGGATGATGGAGATGATATCGATCGGGATCTTGGTGGCAACCATCATCTGTGTGGCACCGTTGCGCAGGAACCCAAATAGCAACGATGCCAGAACGACACCCAGAGGTGAGCTGTTGCCCAAGAGGGCCAGAGCGATTGAGTCATAGCCGTAGCCTGACGATAGCCCCATTGCCATGGAATGCGTGATGCCAAGGACCTGATTTGCACCGGCCAACCCGGCCAGCGCACCCGAAAGCGACATGGCAATGACTGTGCTTTTCACAATATTCATGCCGCCGTATTTTGCAGCGTGTGGGTTGGCGCCAACAGTTCGCAGATTGAAGCCCCAGGTGGTTTTGAATAACAGAAACCATATTAACCATGCAACCAAAAGAGCAATAATAAAGCCCAAATGGAAGCGAATGGGAGCGCCGAAAAACTGCGGCAGCATGGCGCTTGGTTCAACTTCGGGTGTGATGGGCATACCGCCAGAGGTGGGGCGCCGCATGGGCCCAGCCAGCAGCCAGTCGGTCAGGCGGAAGGCGATCCAGTTAAGCATGATGGTGTTGATGACTTCATGCGCGCCAGTCTTTGCCTTTAGCAGGCCTGGAATGAAGCCCCACAAAGCACCGCCTGCTGCGCCAGCCAGCAGCGCGAGCGGCAGGTGGATGATAGCGGGCAGACCCTTGAGGGTATAACCCACGAAGGTTGCCGCTGCGGCGCCAATGAACAATTGTCCTTCCACGCCGATGTTGAACAGGCCTGATCGGAAACCGACTGCCACAGCCAGACCGGCGAAGATGTACGGTGTGGAAACCACCAGGCTTTCCAGGAAGGGGTTGAACGCCCGACGGATTTCCAACGCATCGCCACCCTCAAGCGCTGCAATGATGCGCGCCGGGTCACCAAAAGCTGACCGTAAAAGCGCACCGTAAGCAACAACTACGGAGTTGAACGCTGCTTTGATGCCTGCACCAAAGGATTGGCCGAAGGCTGCGTAGACTTCCATGTCTGTGACGATAATGAGTATTGCGCCCAACACCAACCCTGAGAACACCGCCAGCAGGGGAATGACCAGAGCCCGGCCAAATGGTCGGCGTTTACCTGTTTTTTTATTGTTTTTGGGCGCGATCTCTTCCAGTACGGCCTTGCCCAGATCTTGTTTTTTCGAAGGTTCTTCGCTCAATTCAGCGCCTCCGTGTTAGAAAGTGGTTTCGCGTTTACGTGATTCAGCGGCGGGGGCTTTCTGCAAAGCCTGTTCCAGCGGAACGCCGGCCATCAGCAAGCCAACCTGCTCTTTGGTGACCTGGTCGGCTGGAAGGATTGCTGTTATTTTCCCGCGATACATGACCGCGATCCGATCTGACAACTCCATGACCTCATCAAGTTCTGGCGATACCAATAAAACAGCGCAGCCGGCAGTGCGTTTTTCAACGATTCGCTTGTGAATGAATTCAATTGAACCGACATCCAGACCGCGTGTGGGTTGTGAAGCCACCAGGAATTGGATTGGGCGGGATAATTCGCGGGCAATGATGACTTTTTGTTGATTGCCGCCAGAAAGTGAACCCGCTGAAGTGTAAATGCTGGGCGTGCGGATGTCGAATTCTTTAACCAGTGCTTCTGCATTCGCTGCAACTTTTTCCTCGTCAATAATAATGCCCTTGGAGAAAGGTTGCTTGTAATAGGTGCAGAGAACCAGATTCTCATATATTGGGAAGGGTAAAACCAAACCATCGCGTTGGCGATCTTCAGGAATATGCGCTGAACCGGCTTCGGTGATCTGGCGAGGGGCCGCTTTGCTGATATCGTTGCCCAGCAGCGAGATGGTGCCGGATTCTGGATGCTTCATTCCCGTAATGGCTTCCACCAGTTGGGTTTGACCGTTGCCTTGCACGCCAGCTACGCCCAGGATTTCTCCGGCGCGAATTTCGAACGATACATTGTCGACCGCAAGGTTGTTGATTTCATCGCGCATGCACAGGTTTTCAACCTTGAGGACAACTTCGCCAGGTTGGCATTCTTCGCGTTCCACTTCCAGGTTTACCGGACGCCCGACCATCATGGCGGCCAGTTTGTTCTGGTCGGCTTCTTTTGGAGTGGTTTCGCCAACGACTGCACCGCGCCGGATCACCATGATCCGGTCAGAAATGGCCAGCACTTCACGCAGTTTGTGGGTGATAAAGATGATAGATTTGCCTTGTTTGGCCAGAGAGCGCATGATGATAAACAGCTCATCCGCTTCCTGGGGGGTAAGCACCGCGGTGGGTTCATCGAAAATGAGGATGTCTGCTTTACGGTAGAGCAGCTTGATAATTTCCACGCGCTGCTGCACACCGACGGGTAAATCCTCAATATACAGGTCGGGATTAACTTCCAGACTGTATGCTTCAGAGATTTCTCGAATGCGTTTTGCAGCCTTTTGCCGGTCCAGAAAGCCACCTGGTTTTACCGTTTCCTCGCCGAGCATCACGTTTTCGGTCACGGTGAACACAGGAACCAGCATGAAGTGTTGGTGCACCATGCCGATCCCGGCTTTAATGGCATCCGTGGGGGAGTGGATTTTGATGGGTTTGCCGCGAACTGAGATCTCCCCTTCATCCGGCTGGTACAGACCATAGAGGATGTTCATCAATGTGGTTTTTCCTGCACCGTTTTCCCCCAAAAGGGCCAGAATTTCACCTTCTTCCAGATGCAGGTCGATATGGTCATTTGCCAGTACGCCGGGAAAGCGTTTTGTGATTCCAGAAAGTTGTAGGATGGGCGTCATGACCGCTCCGTAAGAAATGGAATTAGTTCATTTTACCACAATTACTCATCCACCTGGTTGCGAATAGAATTCGATTAAGTAAAAAACTGCCAGGAATGTTCCTGGCAGTTTTTTTGTCGTTCTTGAGAAATTACTGAGCGATGGCGAAGGCTTCGCCCAACTTGATGGTGCCGTCAACGATCAACGGGATCAAAGCTTCGGTCTCGGCGCGCAGTTTTTCAGGAACAGCGGGGTTAATGGTGCCAAGGCCAACGCCCTTGTTCGCCAGGGTACCCACAGTCAGGCCGCCAGCGAAGGTGCCATCCACAACTGCTTTGACGGAAGCGAGGACGGTGGCGTCCATCAGCTTCATGACAGATGTGAGGATGACATCGGCGTAGTCGGGGTTGGTGAGTGCCCAGTCGCTGTCAACACCAATGATGTAGCCATTGCCGCGTTCCTTGACGGCCGCAGCGGTGCCCAGGCCCACAGGACCAGCAACGGGCATGATGATGTCGGCGCCTTCGTCCATGAAGGACATGCCGAGTTCCTTACCCTTGGACTGATCGTCAAAGGAGCTGGAGAAGGTGCCGGCGTCGGGATTGTTGATGTCCCAGCCGAGGACTTCCACGGAGGTGCCATTCTTTTCGTTGTAGTATGCAACGCCGCGAGCAAAGCCGTCCATGAAGATGGTGACGGTCGGGATGGGGAAACCGCCGAAGGTCGCAACCTTGCCGGTCTTGGTCATGCCAGCGGCCAGATAGCCAGCCAGGAAGGCAGCCTGGTCGGTCTGGAAGACCTGGCCCATCACATTCGGCAGGGCAATGTCGCCAACGTCCACGATGGAGAACTTGGCATCCGGATTAGCGCCAGCAACAGCCTTGGTCGCATCCGTCAGGAAGAAGCCGACCGGGATGATCAGGTCGCACTTCTCTTCAACGAAAGCGTTCAGGTTCTTCTCGTAGTCGGCAACTTCCTGCGATTCCAGGTATTTGCCCTCGACGCCCAGAGTTTCGATCGCGTCGGTCACGCCCTTCCAGGCGGTCGCATTGAAGCTCTTGTCATCGATACCGCCGGTGTCGGTCACTTCGCAGACCTTGATCTTGGCGGGGGCTGCGGTCGGTTCAACGGGGGCCGCAGTCGGCTCAACGGGCGCAGCAGTCGGCTCAACGGGGGCCGCAGTGGGTTCGACGGGCGCAGCGGTCGGCGTAGCCGCAGGAGCGCAGGCAGCCAGGATCATGGAAGCCATGACGACTACTGCCAAAACTAAGGAAAGTTTCTTTGTCATTTTCTTCTTCCTCCAACAATGAGTGGGGTTGGAAATGATCCAGCCTGTGAACTCAGGCCGGTAGGTAAAGTATACATCGGATTAAATAACGTGGCAAGATAAACATTAAACCAACTTTAGAAGGATTCCTGTTATCGTTTGGTAAAGAAGTTAATCCAAAACAGGCCCTTTTTAGGAGCCTGTTTTGTGGAATCCAATGGGACGGGTTATTGTTCTGATCAGGCAAGGGGTTTGGCTTCACCGCGCCGGACACCAATCATCATGATGAATGCCAGCAGCATGAAGATTGGGCCAACGATCATGACGTTGCTGTAGTTGTTCCCAGTCAACGCAATAATCCAGCCGTTGATGTTGGGGCCGGCAATGGCGGCCAGGGTTGAGAACAGATAGTACAGACCGGTGTAGGTGCCGATGCGCACATTGTCGGTCATATCGACGACCATGGGCAATGAGTTGACGTTGATCATCGCCCAGGATGCGCCAGCCAGCATCAGTAAAATGCTGATGGTATACATTTGTCCTAAACCGAACACCTTTGCCAGCGGAACAATCAACGTTTCTTTGGGCAGCAGGTACATCAAGAACATCAGGGTAATCATGCCGATCAGACCGATCATGATGGTTCTGCGGCGGCCCAGGCTGCCGCCGATGTAGCCGGCTGGCAGCGCGAAGAGCACAAAGATGAACGAAAGCTGCCCCAGCAATTGCGCACCCTGCCCACCGGGCAACCCCAGGTGATTTTGCGCATAGAGGGTAAAGAAGGCTTCAATGGCGTTGTAGGCCACAAACCAGAAGAAGATTGCCAGCAGGATACGCAGCGCGCTTTTTTCTTCACCGCGCACTACAGTCATTAAGGCCTTCCACAAATTGGGACGTTCTTCAGAGGTCGACTCGTATTCCTTTGGCTCTTTGATGAAAATGAACACCAACAGGGCCGATAAAATCACGAGAATAGAGCCCATCCAGAAGGGGTAGGCATGGTTGGGGGTCATATCGTACAGTCGCCCGCCGATCAGCGTGGCCACGATCGAACCCACACCGCCCATCAGGTTGATGATGCCGTTGGCCTGCGAGCGGAAGCGCGAGGGGGTGATATCAGGCATGAGTGCGATGACCGGAATGCGCCAGAAAGCCATGCTGAGCAGCAGGGTGCTGGTGCATGCGACGAAGAGCGGCAGAATGTTGGCCAGCGGGATGAGCCCAAACGCAATGGCGCCAATCGGGGCGCCGATCAAGATGAAGGGCATGCGCCGGCCGATGGGCGTCCGCAGGCGGTCGGACCAGGCGCCGACAGGCGGCTGGATCAGGAAAGCAGCGATATTGTCCAGCGTCATGAAAAAGCCGATCCACGCCGGGCTCAACTGGAATTTGTTGGCCAAAAACAACGGAACAAAACTGTTGTAGACCATCCAGATGACGCTGATGCCAAAAAAGCCAAAGCCGAGCAGGAACGTTTTGCCGTAATTGAGACGGTTCATGATGGATCTCCAGAAGGGGAATGGATGGAAGTGCCTTTCAATGGAATTGTTGCTCGTTAATATTGGAGTGATTGGATGAAGGCTGGCAGAAGTAAGGAGCTGGGGGTGATCATTCCTGGTTGGGTTCAGCGGGTTGGGAGGATGAAGATTGGTCGCGGTCGGCTTGAAGCTGCGCCAGAAATTTTCGGTCTGCAGGAGTCAGATCAAATTTCTCCAGCAAATCGGGCCGTTTTTCCAGCGTGCGTTTGAGCGCCTGTTCGCGCCGCCAGCGGGCAATGGCAGCATGGTTGCCTGAAAGGAGAATTTCGGGCACGGCCCAGCCGCGGAACTCTGGCGGGCGGGTGTAATGCGGGTATTCCAACAGCCCGGAGGCAAAAGAATCGTCTTGCGCGCCGTCAGGGTCACCCAGCGCTCCAGGAATGAGTCGTGTGATTGCATCGATCAGGATCAATGCGGGCAGTTCGCCACCGGTGAGCACATAATCGCCAATGGAGATCTGATCGGTGACAAGGTGCTCGCGGATGCGTTCATCGATGCCTTCGTAACGGCCGCATATCAATGCCAGGTGCGGATAAGCTGACAGTTCCTGCGCGACCTGTTGGGTGAAAGTGCGTCCTTGCGGCGTCATCATGATCACCGGGCAGGTGGGTGACGGTCCCAGGATGGATTCTACGGCGGCAAAAACCGGTTCACACTTCATCACCATGCCGCCCCCGCCGCCGTAAGGTGTATCATCCGCCGTATGGTGGCGGTCGGTGGTCCAATTACGGATATCATGCAGGCGGACTTCCAGCAGTTTGTTTTGCGCGGCGCGCTGCAGAATGCTGATATCCAGGTAGGGTCTGAGACCATCGGGAAATAGTGTAAAGACATCAAAAAGCATGGAAAGATTTTAGCCTGAAGGGTGAGGGAAGGCAAGCAGAAAATTGACTCAGGTTAAAGCGGGCTTAGAAGAAGGCCTGAACAAGCGCAATTTGCTTGACGCGCTTCTTCGAGATGGTAAGATTAAATCATGTATTTACGTGGAAGTCAGTTAAATATGAATAAACGCCGGCGCAAGACCAACCCGGTTTCGTTGGTGCTGTTGGTTTTGGCGGTTGCAGGTCTGATTTACGTCAATCAGGTGGTGGTGCCCGCAACGCCGCCGCTCTTTATTCCCACGCCGACCCCCACACGAGCGCCGGAAACCTATATTTCGGAAGCGCAAGCCCTGGAAAATGAAGGCAAGATTTCTCAGGCCATTGCTGCTTATAAGAACGCTGTACAGGTCGACCCGACCAACGCAGCCGTCAATGTAACGCTGGCGCGGCTTGAAGCCACCAACGGTAACTACGCGGATGCTGTCATGTATGCAGAAAATGCGCTGCTGTTAAACGCCAACAATGCCATGGCGCATGCCATCCGTGGTTGGGCGTTAGGCCTTTCCGGCGATTACCTTGCATCCCAGTCAGCCTTGCAGCGTGCCATTCAAATTGATCCGAACAATGCAGTGCCGTACGCCTATATGGCAGAAATTCTGGCGCGAATGCAACAAGAGGGCAAAGGCACGCTGGGCACGATGGATGAGGCCATCAAATATTCCCGCCAGGCACGCGACCTGGGACCAAACCTGTTGGAAACGCACCGCGCGCGCGGGATTATCCTGGAATTGACCGGTGAAAATAATGATGCCATCCTGGAACTGGAAGCGGCCATAGCCATCAATCCAAATATCGCCGAGCTGCACATCATGCTGGGGCGCAATTACGTGGCCATTGGTGAGGTTGCCAAAGCGGAAGAGCAGTATTACAAAGCCAACTCGCTGAACCCGGCTGATCCATGGCCGGATGTGTATATGTCGCGCCTGTACCTGCGCATGGGCGATTATGCCAAGGCTATCCAGTTTGCCGAGCAGGCCATTGAGAATGACCCGACGAACACGTTCTTTTATATAAACCTTGGCACGATGTATTACAAGAATTTGATGTATCCAGATGCGATCAAGACGTTTCGGTTGGGACTGCGTGGCGGTGTGACCGAGGGCGGCGTGGAATTGGCCGGTTCACCCTTGAGCGGCGATAATGTGGATGCCTATTATTTCTACGGCCTGGCTTTGGCGCGTGCCAACGAATGCAGCGAGGCGCTGGAAATTGCGCAGTTGCTGCAGCAAACTGTGCCGAATGACGACATTGCCATGTACAATGCCCAGGAAATGATCAATATTTGTCAGGCTGCGGCGGAAGGCGGTTTGAGCAACGAGCCGGAAGCGACAGCCACCCTTCAGCCATAAGTATGGGCACGTTGAACCAGAAACGGTACATCTTTCTGCGGCAAAAAAAGCGCAGTGATCCCTACAGGGTTTTGATCTTGCTGGGTATGCTTTTGGTGGCGTTGTTTTTATTGCGCGATGTCCAATCCGGTGCAATTGAAAAGCCGTTTTTGCCGACTGCCACACCCACCCGTACGGTGAATTCTTACCAATTGGAAGCAGAAACCTATTTTGAAATTGGCGACCTGAACAAGGCGATTGAATCGTATCGGCGGGCAATCGAAGTGCAGCCCGAAAATGCGCAGCTTTATGCTGAAATGGCCCGCATTCAAACCTATTCATCCAGCTTATTAACAACGACCGATACCCGCCGTCAGCGGCTGCAGGAAGCGTTAGCATCCATTGACCGGGCTGTGGAACTTGCTCCGGATGACAGCACGGTGCATGCCGTGCGGGCTTTTGTGTTGGATTGGAACGCACTGCCGCAACTGGCGGGTGATCAGTCGGCTGGGCTGCTTGTGCAAGCGGAACAGGAAGCTGTAACGGCCATTAATCTTGACCCGCGAAATACGCTTGCGTTGGCTTACTATGCTGAAATTCTGGTGGATCAGCAAAAGTGGAATCAGGCAGAGCAATACATTCAACAGGCATTGGAACGCAACCCAAATTTGATGGATGTGCACCGGGTGCACGGATATGTGCTGGAATCCACCCGGCAATACCGCGCAGCGATTGAAGCTTATCAAAAAGCGCTGGAAATTACACCCAATATGCCGCTGCTCTGGCTGCAGATTGGATACAACTACCGTGCGCTGGCAAATCCCAGCGTGCCAGCTCAATTTGAACCAGCGCTGGAGGCTTTTTCAAAAGTTGTCGAAATCAACGAGCGCCTGGGAATTTCAGATCCGGTACCTTACACACAAATTGCCAAAACATACGCGCAAATGGGTGAAGGGCTGGTTTCTTCGCGCAATGCTCGCAAGGCACTCCAGTTGGGCCCCACCAATCCGGATATGTACGGCCAACTGGGGGTCATCTATTTTCAGGCCCGCAATTATGAAGGCGCAATTCCGGCATTTCAATGTGCATTGGAAGGCTGCGATGCTGAGGTCAGTTGCGAGGTGCGCCAATGCGACTTTGAAACCGATCCAAAAGTGACGATCACCGGACTGCCGTTGGATGACAACACGGTGGTGTATTACTATACCTATGGGTCTGTGCTGGCTGGCATGCACCGCCAGAGCAATGGATATTGTGCCAAGGCGATGGAGATTTTGGAAAAGGTTCGTGCTGCCTACAGTGAGGATCCCTTGATCCTCTCGATTATCCAACCCAGCGAAGATATTTGCCACAGTTACGGTTATTAAAGCCAGCAATTATCTGAAAATATCAGAGTTTTATAAGAGAAAAAATAATCCTCTTGACTTTTGGTTTGAAGACAAGTAAACTATCTTTCGGTTTAGCACTCTGATGATGAGAGTGCTAAAAAAATAGAAAACCAAAATAAATCCTCAACCTTTTTGGAGGGAAAGAATGACTATCTCGTTGAAACCTTTAGGTGCTCGTGTTGTCGTTGAACCGATGGAGCAGGAAGAAGTGACTGCCGGCGGCATTGTTCTCCCTGAAACCGCCAAAGAAAAACCCCAGAAGGGTAAGGTTCTTTCGGTTGGTGCTGGCGATCGCGATGATAAGGGCAACCGCATTGCGATGGACGTCAAGGTTGGCGACACGGTGCTGTTTGCCAAGTACGGCGGCACGGAGATCAAGATCGATGGCAAGAAGCTGCTGATCCTGCGCGAGAGCGATTTGCTGGCGATCATCGAGTAATTCGTCGAAAAAGAAATTCAACAGATACTGAAGGAGTAAAACCGTATGGCTGCTAAACAACTCGTTTTCGGTGAAGATGCTCGCCGCAAACTGAAGAGCGGTATTGATGTTGTTGCTAATGCTGTTGCCACCACGCTTGGCCCGAAAGGCCGCAATGTGGCTCTGGACCGCAAGTTCGGTTCCCCCACCATCACCCATGACGGTGTGACAGTTGCCAAGGAAATTGAACTGGACGACCCGTTTGAGAATATGGGTGCGCAGCTTCTGAAGGAAGCCGCTACCAAGACCAATGACATCGCCGGTGACGGCACCACCACATCAACCGTGCTTGCCCATGCAATTGTTAATGAAGGTCTGAAGACCCTCTCCGCCGGCGCCAATCCGATGCTGCTCAAGCGCGGCATTGAAGCTGCCGCCAAGGCAGTTGCCGAGCACATCAAGGGCCAGGCGATCAAAGTTGAAACCAAAGAAAACATCGCTGCCGTTGCTACCATCTCCGCGCAGGACTCCACCATTGGCAACCTGATCGCCGAAGTGATGGAAAAAGTCGGCAAAGACGGCGTGATCACCGTTGAAGAATCCAAGGGCCTGGAATTTGAAACCGAGTATGTCGAAGGTATGCAGTTCGACCGCGGTTATATCTCGCCCTACTTCATCACTGACAACGAACACATGGAATCCTCGATCGCAGATCCGTACATCCTGATCTACGATAAGAAGATCTCCGCTGCCGCTGACATCGTCCCGATCCTCGAAAAGCTGGTGCAGATTGGTAAGCGCGATCTGGTCATCATTGCCGAAGATGTGGACGGCGAAGCTCTGGCGACGCTGGTGCTGAACAAGCTGCGCGGCATGCTGAACGTGCTGGCCATCAAGGCCCCTGGCTTTGGCGACCGCCGCAAGGCCATGCTGCAGGATATTGCCACCCTGACCGGCGCCTCCGTGATCTCTGAAGAGACCGGCCGCAAGCTGGAAACCGCTACAATTGCCGACCTGGGCCGCGCTGAGAAGGTTGTGTCTGACAAGGACAACACCACCATCGTCGGCGGCAAGGGTGCTGAAAGCAACATTCGCGGCCGCATCGAGCAAATCCGCATCGAGATCGAGAAGACCACCAGCGACTACGACCGCGAAAAGTTGCAGGAACGCCTGGCCAAACTCTCCGGCGGCGTGGCCATCATCCGCGTTGGCGCTGCCACCGAGACCGAACTGAAGGAAAAGAAGCACCGCGTTGAAGATGCCCTTTCTGCGACCCGCGCGGCTGTGGAAGAAGGCATCGTGCCGGGCGGCGGCGTTGCGTTGATCAATGCCGTGTCTGCGCTTGACAAGATCAAGATGGACAATGAAGACGAACAGATCGGCGTCAACATGGTGCGCCGCGCGTTGGAAGTTCCCATGCGCAAGATCACCGAGAACGCCGGCAAGGAAGGTTCGGTCATTATCGCCAACGTGCGCGCTGAACAGAAGAAGTCCAAGAATGTCAAGATCGGTTACGACGTCATCCGCGACGAGTACATCGACATGGTCAAGGGCGGCGTGATTGATCCCGCCAAGGTGACCCGCGGCGCATTGGAAAATGCCGCCTCCATCGCGGCCATGATCCTGACCACTGAGGCCCTGATCACCGATGTGCCGGCCAAGGAGCCCGCTCCTGCTCAGCCCCCAATGCCTGAATACTAAACCGCTGAGATTGATTTTTAACCGGCCGTGCGCAAGCACGGCCGGTTTACTTTCAAAGCTGTGAAGTCCTGCCGAGCAGGATGATTGATTGGAATCGGTTATAATTTTCTCCAATGTTCACACGTAAACTGATTATTTCTTTTCTGATTCTTGTTTTTCTAACCGCCTGTAATGGCCAGTCTTCACCGCTTCCATCGCAGACGCCGGCTCTTGTGCCGACCGAAACCATGCTGCCGCCCACACCCAGTCTAACCCCTGAACCGCTGGCGGCCCGGGTGAATGGTGAAGGTATTCTTCTGGCAGATTATCAGGCTGAATTAAGCCGCTTCCAGGCTGCGCTTACAGAGACTGGTGGCACAGCCACTGAAGCGGAAGCTCGCGAGCGGGTGTTGAACGCGCTGATTGATGAATCCCTGCTTGCACAATCTGCTGCTGCCAATGGTTATCAGATTAGTGATGCTGATCTTCAGGCAAGAATGGCTGCTGTAGTGGAGAAGGCTGGCGGTGATCAGGCCTGGGGTGAATGGCTTCAAACAAATGGCTATTCTGAAGAAAGTTTTCGCCGTGCGCTGGCTCGGTCGCTTGCGGCTGCCTGGCAGCGTGACCAGGTTCTGTCGGCTGTGCCCAAAAGCGTGGAGCAGGTGCACGCCCGCCAGATCTTTGTTTTAAGCAAAGCGACCGCTGATTCTGTCTATAACAACTTACAATCTGGTGCAGATTTTGCAACGCTTGCACAGCAGTATGATCCCACTACAGGCGGTGAGCTTGGCTGGTTCCCGCGCGGTTACCTGACACAGCCAGGTGTGGAAGAGGCAGCTTTTGCTTTGCAGCCAGGCCAATATAGTCCGGTGGTGCAGAGCGACATTGGTTACCATATCATTCTGGTAGTGGAACGCGAAGTCAGGCAATTATCGCCAGATGCCCTTTTGACGCTCCAACGCAGCGCTTTGGCTGATTGGCTAAAAGAACAACGAGATGCCAGCCAGATCGAGATCCTTGTGCCCTGATCAGCAAGTTGCAAAGGACGACCCGACCATGGAAAACAAACCAACGCAATCAAAGAGTGACCTGATCTGGAATGTGCTGTCTTTTCTTGTGCTGGCAGCCATTATCGGTGCAGGTGTCATTTTCCTCACCATTTTTACCAACCCAAACAGTGCGCTGAACCCATTTCCGCCGTTTACGATGCCTGAGGTGATCGTGTTGCCGACCAACCGGCCGACCTTCCCGGCAACCTGGACGGCCACCTATGCTCCGCCAACCGCGACAGCGACTGTGGCGCCTCCAACAGTTGAGCCGCTGGTCATATCGGCCACCCCGGCGGAGGGAGGTACGGTTGCTCCAACCACTACCTCGCGCCCACCAGCTAATGGTTTCGCGTTTGCTTTGCAGACTGACCCGGCACCCATCTCCAGCGTGCTTTACCGCCCGGAATGGGGCTGTGAATGGTTGGGAGTTGCTGGCAATGCGGTTGATTTACAAAACAGCCCGGTCAAAGGCATCCGTGTGCAGGTGGGCGGCTTTTTGGGAGCCGCCAAGATCGACTTGCTCAGCCTGACTGGTACGGCATTGCAGTACGGCCAGGCGGGCTATGAATTTACACTGGCTGAAAAACCCATCGCATCGAACGACAAACTCTGGGTGCAGTTGCTGGACCAGTCTGATTTACCACTTTCTGACAAAGTATATTTTGATACATTTGCGAGCTGCGATCAGAATCTGATCATCATCAATTTCAAGCAAGTTCGCAAATAATGTAACAAAACTTGCCGGCGGCCTGCATCCAGACCGCCGGTAAATTGATTAATTGCCATTGGGGTTACGCGGCTGAAGGGTAAAGGTTTCCTCTCCTGCCAGCAAGCCTTCGAGGGGTTTGGCCTCAAGGGGCATCACCCGACCGTTGGCAAAATATGGAAAGTCAAAACTGGTCGGGTCGCCGGCTTGTTTGCCCGGCACAGGCATCAGGCGGGCGGTGAGCGGTTTGCCAAGACGGATGGCCAGAGCTGCCACGTCCAACAGCAGGGCGGCAATTTGACTGCTGGTGACATCTCCAGGCAAGGGAACAGTATCCAGACCGGTGCCGCAGACCGCCGAGAACATGAGCAGGTCCTTGATGCTCAAGGTGGCATCCAGCGTGCGCCGCGCCAAAATCGAATCTTCAAGCACAGGCAGCATCAGACCGTTGAAACCTGCACGCGGCCAGCGCCCGCGGTCGAGCGCATCAGCCACAAACGCAGCCGCCGCCAGCGATCCTGCCAACCCCAATGCGGGCACGCCCAGTTTTTCCATGGCATTGCCCAGCGAAATGGCATCTTCGGGATAAGGTGCAAGCGAAACGTCAAAGCCCGAAAACAGGATTTCATGCTCGGCAGCCGCGCCGGCTGCAATTTCTGTCAAACGGGCAATGTGGGTTTCAAGATCCGCCAGCAATCCTTCGCGGGCGGTCTCCAATGTGGCAGCCCGGCTAAACGCGTCCACCGCCACATCTGCGCATTCCAATGCCAGCGCGAAAGAGGGCCGATTGCCGCTGGCATGACCAGCTGGAAAGAATGGCGCGCCTGGCGGTACGTTGGCCAGCGCTGAAAAGCGCAGGTTGGCAAATCCATCCGGGGTGATTTCCGCAGCAGATCGGATGATCTCTGCGCAGGCACGAACTGCCGGCAGGGATACGCCGTTTGCTGCGGTGGCCATTACCCCGCCAAAGAAAACGTTTTGAGTTGCCGCAATCATTTCGGGGATGAGCGGATAACTGGCCGGATACTCTGGCAACGCGGGGCCAAGCGAGAGGTAAGTGAAGCCGCGTTCAGCAGCGCGCAATTCCAGCTTTTGAGCCAGCATCACGGCACTATCGTCACAACAGGTGGGTACCATGATCGGAAATGGCACGGTGGCCAGCCGAAGCGATTGCACTTCGTATCCGGCTGCGTTGAACCGTTGGGAGGCGGCAGCTGCAAGACGCGCCAGACGGTCTAAGGTTGCACCGGCCCCGCTCAAGCCAGGGTGGTAGAAACAGGTGATGGAGCGAATCTTCATAAGTTCCTCTGGCGGACCACTTCAAAAATCATAATCCCGGCAGCAATGGCAGCATTCAGCGATTCGGAACGCCCAGGCATGGGGATGTGAATGCGGTCGTCTGCATAATTCCGCGCTTCCGGGCCAGCTCCTTCAGCTTCGCTGCCGATAACCAGCGCCAGCGGGCCGCGCAGATCGCTTTGCCAGATCGAAAGGCCGTTTTCAACGTCAGAGAGCAGAATGCGGACAGGATTGGGCCGGTTATGGAGCCTGTCGACGATCTCAGCCCAGCCGGCCTGATAGATGGGCAGCCGGAACTGCGCACCCATGCCGGCACGCAGCACCTTGGGCGCGAATGGATCAACGCTGCCGGGGGTCAGGAACAGCCCGTCAACGCCGGCTGCGGCGCAGGTGCGAATGAGGGTGCCCAGGTTGCCTGGATCGCGGATCGCATCGGCGATGGCGAGAAAATCAGCGCCAGGAGATAGGGGCAGTTCAATGCGGCGAATCACGGCCAGGATGCCCTGCGAGGTTTCCGTATCGGTCAGGCTGTCCATCAGATGAGGGGCAATCTCTTCAACATCTGCACCTTTTTGTGAAATGCTGTTCAGCGCTTCCTGGCCGCGAATTGAAAGCTGGCCGCTGAAAAGCACCATTTCGACTGGCCAATTAGACGAAAAGGCTTCTTCAACCAACCGCACACCCTCCACAACGAAGGTGCCAGTGGAATCACGTTCGCTGCGCCTGGCCAGCAACTCGCGAACCCGGCGGATTTTGGGATTTTGATTGGAAGTGAGCATGGTGCGGTTTACTCCGCCGAAGGATGCAATTCGCGCCACACAGTGAGAAATTCGTTGAGCGTACCTTCGTCAATGATCACCAGGCGTACCAGACGAAGGCAGCCATCAGAATGCGTATAGAAGAATTTCGCTGTGGTTTCAAAAAAGATGCGTGCAGCACGTTGTTTGGGAAAACCGAACACGCCGGTTGAAAGCGCAGGAACAGCCAGGCTTTCCAGGCACAATTCTTCTGCTTTTTCGTAACAACCGCGGTAAGCTGCTTCCAATTTGGCATCCTCGTCTCCGCTGCCCCAGACCGGTCCCACGGCATGGAGGATCAGCCGCGCCGGCAAGTTGCCTCCAGAGGTGACCGCTGGATGGGCATGATCCACCGGCCCGTGGTTTGCAATCCATATGTCGCTTTCCTCTTGGATTTGATAGCCGCCGTTGCGCAATATTGCGCCGGCAATGCCGCCGCCGTGCTGCAGATGGCTGTTGGCGGCATTGACGATTGCATCCGTTGTTTCACGGGTCAGGTCGCCCTGCACAATTTGAAGGTGTTTATCGGAAGGGTAGGAGTGGTCGACAATCAGCAGACTCATCGCAACCTCCTTGACTGCCTGTTTTTTCGTATTAAAGAATTCTACTAGATTGTAACGCGAAAGGAAAATTAAAACCGGACGGTGATTAACCGTCCGGTCGAGAAGGTTCGCTGCAATCGCCTACGCTGTTTTTGCTGTTTCGACGACTGCCGCAAAGGCCTGCGGATCGCGCACTGCCAGGTCGGACAGCATCTTGCGGTTGAGCAGGATGTTTGCCTTGCGCAGACCGTTGATCAGGCGGCTGTATGCCATGCCATTCGCACGGGCAGCCGCATTGATGCGGGCGATCCACAACCGGCGCAGGTCACGCTTGCGCGTGCGGCGGTCGCGAGTTGCATACCAAAGGCTTTTCAGCATGGCCTGATTGGCCCGGCGGAACTGGAAATGGCGGGTTCCGCGCTGACCCTTGGTAAACTTCAATACTTTCTTGTGGCGAAGATGGCCTGACGGGCCACCCTTTACACGTGCCATAGGTTACTCCTTTGCAAACCCCTGGGCGTCAGTACGTCCTGTACTAGTTGATTACACCCAACGGCCGCACCAAAAGAATGAATACAGTAACGATCCAGCCTACTTGGCCATGTTGGGGGCCAGACGGCGGACGCGCTTGATGATCGATTCGCCTTCGACGACGACCATCTCGGTGAACAGCGCCTTGGTGCGCTTGGAAGTGCGGCGGCGAAGATGGCTCTTACCGCCCTTCGTGCGCAGCAGCACGCCGGACCCGCTCAGGCGAAACCGTTTGGAGGTTGCCTTGTGGGTCTTCAATTTAATTTTTCCGTCCTTCTGCTTACGGGGCACAGCGTAACTCCTCTCGATAAAAATCCGCGGTGAAATGACACGCGACCGCGTATTATACCACAAATTTGATACTCTTCAATTGCTCCGGCGAACTATTCCGCGGCGGGTTTGGGTGCTTCGGCTTTCGTTTCGCCCTCTGCCTTCTTCTTCGAAACGCGTGACGGGGCAAGCACCATGCTCATCGTTTTGCCTTCCAGGGCTGGCGCCTGTTCCACGGCAGCAATATCTGCCAGTTCTTCGGCAATTTCCTTCAGATCTTCGAGCGCCAGGTCCGGGTAGCTGATCTCGCGACCGCGGAAGCGGACAGTGACGCGCACCTTGTTGCCGTCCAGAAGCCATCGGCGGGCATCGCGGGTTTTGAAGCCGCGGTGGTGCTCGTTGGTCTTGGGGCGCAGGCGAATCTCCTTGACTTCGATTTTCGTCTGAGCTTTGCGCGCTTCACGTTCCTTTTTGGTGCGCTCATACAGGAATTTGCCAAAATCCATCACGCGGCAGACTGGCGGAACACTTGTTCCGGAGACTTCCACCAGATCCAGCTCGGCCTCGCGCGCAATTTGCAATGCCTGTTGGATGGATATGACGCCCACATTTTCCCCCTTTGGTCCGATCAAGCGAACTTCGGGGACGCGGATCTGTTCATTGACGCGAAAATTTTGAGTACTGATAGTGACTTCTCTCCTCTACTGAATACGGCTTTCAGCCCAGGACTCTGGGCTTTTACGTGGACTGATTTTACCATAATTTAATCTGGTCAGTCCATCTGTCGGTGTACGAAACACGGGGAGTTTTACCATAAACAGGCAAAACTCCCCGCTAAAACGTCTTTAAACGCCTTCTTCAATTTCTTTCCGGGCGCGTGCCAGGAAATCTGCTAATGCCATGGCGCCTGGATTTTCTCCGCTGCGCAGACGCAGCGCAACTGCGCCGTCCTGTGCCTCCTTATCGCCCACCACCAGCATGTAAGGAATCTTCTGGTTCTGGGCGTCGCGGATCTTGGCGTTCATCCGCTCGCTGCGTTCGTCCACTTCCACCCGCAGCCCGGCGGCCTTGAGCTTTTCGGCCACTTCAGCAGCGTAGGGCAGGTGTCGGTCGGCGATCGGGATAATCATGGCCTGAACAGGAGCCAGCCAGACTGGGAAGGCTCCGGCAAAGTGCTCGATGATGACTCCCAGGAAACGCTCGGTTGTGCCGGTCACCGCGCGGTGCAGCACGACCGGGGTGTGTTCCACATTATCTTCTCCAATGTAGGTGAGACCCAGCCTGGCAGGTTGGATGAAGTCCACCTGGATGGTGGAGAGCTGCCATTCGCGTCCCAGAACGTCGTTTGCCATGAAGTCGGCTTTCGGACCGTAGAAGGCGGCTTCGCCCTCGGCTTCAAAGTAATCAACATTGTTGGCCTGCAGCGCCGCGCGGAGAGCAGCTTCGGCCTTGGTCCACTTTTCATCATCCTGAACGTATTTTCCGCCCTGGCCGCGCAGCGAAAGGCGTACGCGGTAGTCGGTAAAGCGGTAGCGTTCGAGCACCTCTTTGATCACCCGCAGATCCAGTGAAAATTCCTGCTCGATCTGTTCGGGGGTGCAGAAGGTGTGGCAGTCATCCTGTGTCAAGGAGCGCACGCGGGTAAGGCCGTTCAATTCACCCGTCTTTTCGTAGCGGTAGAGCGTGGCAAACTCGGCGAATCGCATGGGCAGTTCGCGGTACGAATGGCGGCCCATTTCACGGAAAAGGGTCATGTGGCTGGGGCAGTTCATCGGCTTGAGGCGGAAGGCGATGTTCTCATCCACCATCGGCGGGAACATGGAGTCTTTGTAGTTGTCGTAATGTCCCGAGCGCTTGTATAGGTCTTCCTTGACCAGGTGGCCGGTCCAAACGTGCTGGAAACCGTGGCGTGTTTGCACGTCGCGCACATAAGATTCCATCAAATGGCGCAGCATTTCACCCTTGGGGGTGAAGAGCGGCAGGCCGGGGCCGACGTCATCGGAAAAATAGAACAGGCCCAGGTCCTTGCCCAGTTTGCGGTGATCACGCTTTTTGGCTTCTTCCAGCTTCCACAGGTATTCTTCCAATTCCTGCGGCGTCTGCCAGGCGGTGCCATAGATGCGGGTAAGCATGGGGCGTTTCTCGTCGCCGCGCCAATATGCACCGGCGATACTCATCAGTTTGATGGCATCCGGGTTGATTTGCCCGGTATTTTCCACATGCGGCCCGCGGCACAGATCAACGAAGGTATCACTGGTGTAGGTGGAAATGACAGGCTTTTCAGTAATTGGATTGCCGTCTTCATCAAAGCCACCCTGGACCAGCCCGTCGATCAATTCCTGCTTGAAGATTTGATCGGCAAAGATTTTCCGGGCTTCCTCTGCTGAAACTTCGCGGCGGACAAACGGATGCTTGCCGCGGATAATTTCGCGCATACGCTTTTCGATCTCGGGCAAATCTTCAGGAGTGATCGGCCGGGGGAGGGCAAAGTCGTAGTAAAAGCCGTCGTCGATAGCGGGGCCGATGGCGATGTTGGCGCCGGGGAAGCGTTCAAGCACGGCTTCGGCCATGATGTGCGCGGCGGAGTGGCGGATGCGGTAAAGGAGACTATCCTGGTAGCGTTCTTTCTTGATTTCAGCCATTCTTACCTCCTGGTATTCAAAAACAAAAAACTCTCATCCCAAGCTGGGGCGAGAGTTAATTCACGCGGTTCCACCCAGATTGATTGACTTGTAGCCGTCAACCATCTCGTCGGGGCTGGTAACGGAGCCTTCCGTTTACCTTACTATGCACTTAGGCAGTTCAGGCATTTGCTCGCAGGGGGTTTTCGTCCGGTTTTCCGAAGGGGACTTTCAGCCTGGTGATCCCCTCTCTCTGGCGGAGAGTATCGAATTACTCGTCCTGGTCAACGCAGATATTGTTTTGAGTGGGCGGTATAGGACTCGAACCTACGGCCTTTGCGATGTCAACGCAATGCTCTAACCAACTGAGCTAACCGCCCGCGTGTGAGCGATATTATAAACGCTTCACGCCGATTATGCAATACTTTTTAAAAGGTCTGGTGAGTAAAAATGACCTGGAATCGCGTGCATTTTCTTTCAGGTAAAAAAAATATGGTATAATCCCGTTCGCCCGGTGAATGAATAGTCGCGCCGGGCAACTGGAGAGGTAGCGCAGTTGGCCTAACGCGCCCGCTTGGAAAGCGGGTATACCGCAAGGTATCGTGGGTTCGAATCCCACCCTCTCCGCTAAAGATCACCTGCAAGGCCATGCCCTTTTTATCTTATCACTTTGAGGGCAGGCTCTCTCTGATAGACCAGCAGTCAACTGCTGGTTTTCCTTACTTGCCATCCGTGAGGTGAGTCATGTCGCCGCTGTCCATCTATTCCTACATCAGCTCGAAGCTCGAAGTGCGCCCGGTGCCTGAGAAAGGCGGTTATGGTATGTTCGCCGTTGAGCCAGTGGACGAGGGCGAATTGCTGGTGGTGTGGGGTGGTGAGCTGCGCACAGAAGACCAGATCGCCGAGCTGCAGAACGGCGATAATTGCCATGGTCTCCAGGTGGATGAAGGCGTGTATTTGTGGTCGATCCGCGAAGGTGATGCTGGCGATTATGTCAACCATTCCTGCAACCCCAACGCCTGGATTTCAGGGCAAATCAGCCTGCTGGCCCGGCGCGCTATTCAGGTTGGCGAAGAGATTACCTTCGATTATGCCACCACAGATGCCAGCGATTACGATACCTTTGAATGCCATTGCGGAGATGCGTTGTGCCGCGGCGTAGTCACCGGCCAGGATTGGCAAATTCCGGAATTGCAAGCACGCTACCGTGGGCATTTCTCGGCTTATATCCAGCGGCGGATCGATAAAATGCTAAGATAGCCACAGAGTTCCTGGAGAGCTCAGAGAAGAAAAGAGCTTTGAGCAAGGGATTATATAAGGGGCTGTCTGGAAAGAGTGTCCAGGCAGTCCCTTTTTTAGTTAAAAAGCAGT
>ENA-UOYA01000391-UOYA01000391.1-activated-sludge-metagenome-genome-assembly--contig:-NODE-391-length-59705-cov-15.476379_pt1 | contig 59705 bp, 48 predicted proteins | sample MGYA00238163_ERZ764804 | MGnify/ENA primary metagenome ERZ764804 (study PRJEB28919, sample SAMN05720223) | activated sludge metagenome | isolation source: Anaerobic digester | place: Hong Kong...
ATAAGTGAATTAAAAAAGATATGGGAGGAGTTGGTAAATGAAGTTATTTGAAAGTAAAAAGACCGGGAAGAAGTTAGCAGCGCTTCCCGGTTTTGAGAGTTTTTACGCTAAGCCTATAAAGCTTATTGATCCGGGGCATATTTACTATCATGATGATGGCAGAGTATTTACTTCGGTGAGTGCTTTTATCAGCAAGTTTAAGAGCGACTTTGATCGTGATGGTATGAGTACAGGAACGGCAAGAAAGCGATTAAAGGAAAGGCTTGAGCGGGAGCCTACTTTCGAAGAAATTCAGGAAGAGAAGGTAATTGTTTTAGCTGAATGGGATCATAAAGCTGTACGATCGCAGGATCATGGAACTGACATTCATAAGTTTTTGGAAGATTATGCTAAAGGTATAATGCCAAAAACAAAGAAGCAGTTAGACCTTTGCGAAAGGATATATAAGTTATCGGAAGATTGTCATGAGCGACATTTGGAAAAAACAGTGCATCTTGAAGAGATAGAAGTGGCCGGGACGGGAGATAAGTTCTTGTTAAGGAATAATAGTCGGAAACCGGTTGTTGACATACGTGATTATAAGACGAACCTTGAAAAAGGAATTGAGTTTTATAGCAAATATGGAAATAGGATGAAGGGTCCGTTAAGCCATTTGGAGTGTTGCAACTACAATCATTACTGTTTGCAAATGAGTATTTATATGTACTTTGTAGAAAAGACGTATGGCTTTGAGCCGGGAAATTTGGCTATAGAGTTTATTAGTCCTGATTATGAAGTAACGGTTATTCCTTGTGCTTACATGAGACATGAAGTAGAAGCTATGATTTTATATTACAAAGAGAAGTACTATATTCACTCATCAAAGAAAAACATAGTGCCGGCGGCAGACAACGATGACGATATAGATGTAGAAGAACTATTTAAAAGCTAAAATCATGCAAGAGTGGAAAGTGTTAAAATATCTACACCTCCCTGAAAACAGAGGACTGATAAGCGTATCAGAAGCAGTTGCGCATCCAAGAACAGTGTTTTACATTAGTCGTTTACATGAACGGCTGAAAGGAGTTAATTATCCCGGGTGGGACGAAAATCAAAAAGCAGTAATCAACAATATAAAAAGAACCAGTAATGGCAACAACTAAAAACAAAATGAACATTTTAGTATCGTACATGTGCGAAAATGAAATGTATCACGGCACCAAGAATAAAAAGAAACCACAAGTAAGCCGTGCTGACATGAAAGAAATAGTGGGAATTATGTCAGATTTAGTGGTTAAACAACCTGAAGCTATATCTTTGTTAATCCAGAATGGATTAAAACGACAAGCTAAAAGAAAAAAATAATGGCAGACTTGCTATTTAAAATTGATGCTCAGTCAGGGCTGTTACTCCATCCGGAAGTAATACCCTTGACTGAGCATTTAAAAAAACTCGATCGCCGAACGATTGTTTATATTGTAATGGCTTACGATTATGAAAGCCCGTACAAGCAATTTCCTGAACAAGAACGAATTAAAAAAGCAAAACTTCGATGCTATGGTGACACTTCTATTGTGTTTAAAGATGAAAAGCTTGTTGAAAAGGCTGTTGAGGAATACCGTTCTTTACAGTATAATGTCTATCATGAAGCCATCAGGACGTACACGCAAAAGATTGAGAACATCAATATTCTCATAAACAGCGAATTAGATCCTAATAAGCTTCAGAATTACATGAACGCCCAGGATAAGCTTGAAGAGCGTATCGATAAAACTTGGGAACGATTAAACAAGACTGAAGAAGAGTCAAGAATGAAGGGAGACGTTAAACTCTCCATGATTGAAAAATGGCAAATTAACAGACGAAACTTTTTAAAAGACCAACAGCGCATCCAAGCAGCGGCGGCGCTGGAAGGTGAAATAAAAATTGAGTAATGGCAGAGATTCAATATGCAAAGTATATTCCTCGGATAAAGCCACGCGGTTTTTGCCCGAATCCAATAGCCAAATATGGCATTCCAAAAGAAGCCGATTCTGTATTAAACAGAAACGTTATTGGAACGGTAGCGCATGAACAGTTTTGGGAAGAGCAGTTTCATTATTTGGATGTTGGATATACTACTGCAGGTGTTTGGATTCCTCCACGTTATTATTGGTGGCTAAATTTTTGGCCGGTAGCAACTGTCGGTAGAGGGTTGCACTTACCTGATCCTATCGATTGCGATATGGAAAAGTATGAAACCATGTATTATGCTAAGAAAGAAGGATACGGCTTAATTATTCCAAAGAAGCGTCGTGCCGGACTTTCTGAGCAAACAGGATCAGATATTAACTGTGAACTTCGAAGAAGACCCGAAGCCTATAAAGCGGGTATTATAGCTGGATTAAGTAAATACTCTGAAGAGGTAATGCTTAAAGTGCTGAAGGGAAATCCAAACTTGCCTCCTGAACTTAGGCTTAATACACTGATCAATACCGTTGATGAATTAAAAGCCGGTTGGGTAGAAAAAACAGAACAAGGCTGGATTGAAAATGGTAGTCAAAACTCCGTAATAGCAAAAACAGTGTTTAATAATCCTGCAGTAATGAAAGGGTCATTGTTAGATGATTGTTATTTTGAGGAATCCGGAGAAAACAAATGGCTTATTGAAGCTTATAACGCCGCTAAAAAATGTTTTTATGACGGTGACAGAATGATTGGAACGCCTGTTGTTTATGGTACCGGTGGTAAAATCAGCGGTGGATCAGGTGACTTTTTAGAGATGTGGAGTGAAGCAGAAGCTTACAAGCTTATCAGATTACGTATTTATGGCGATCGTAAGCGTAAACCTTTCTATGTAGGAGCTACAGGCTCAGATGGAAGGGTTAACCATATAGTGCCAAATATCATGAAATTGGCTGTTGAGAATAATTACGACATGACGCAAATCATAGGTTGTGAAGATACTGAACATGCCACCATGACCATTTTAGCTGATCAAGCTGAAAAGCTTAAAATGAAAAACAAGAAGCCTTATTGGGAATCAAAGCAAGATGATCCAATAGACGACTCTGACGTTTTCATGAAATATGGAGTTAATGATTACGATGCTGAACTTTTGGTTAAGCAAAAGATGAAAATCTTATCTAACCCTCAGCTTGTAAATCGATATAAACTTGAATGGAAAACAGATCCAAAAACAGGAGTTGTTGTTCGTCCATTGCAAGTTAAGTATTCACTTATTCCGGAAGATGAAAATCCGGACGACTGGGTTTGGATTGATCAATTACCTATTCATGGATTAAGAGGTGCATTTAAAGCCGGGCTTGATGGTTACGATATTGATAAATCAAATAGTTCAAAATCATTGGGATCAATGGTTGTATTGGGTTCAGCACCACACCCAAAAATTGTTCAAGGAAAACCATATGCGCTAATACGCTGCAGACCAAAAAGAAAAGAACGCTTTTATGAATTATGCGCTATGCTATCAGTAATGTATAATTTACATCAGTCTGTAATGGCTGATGCTCGTTCACCATTAGTTATTGATTGGTTTATCAAAAATGGATTTGAAGGAATGCTGGCACCTCGTCCGGATGCATTCGATTCAATAAATTCTGAAATGAATCACAAATATGGCTTTAAAGCAACTACCTTTACAAAGCCGCAAATGATTGCCTTGAATCAATCATGGGTTGTTGATAGTATGGAATCGTGCAATATGCTTGACATTGTACGTGACTTTCAGGATTGTGATGTTGAGCAAACCGATAGCGACTGGGATTCGCATGATGCCGTAGGCTTAGCAAACATTTGTCGAATATGTTTTCCTGCAATTATTCATGATGATAGTGAGCATGAAGAATATGATCCATTTGAATTAGTTAAATGGGAAAGAAATAGCAATGGAGAATTATTTTCTGACAATGCAATAAATCTAAAACAAAACATGGATTATTACGGTGAAGAAGACTCAGATTATGACAATGCTTATGTTGTAGAATCGTTATTTCATCGAAATCAACTATTTTAGCACTTATGGAATTAGAAGCAACCAATGCCACCCTTTGGCCCAAGCCTGATACGCCTGTATCAGAGCAGAAAAGTAGAGCAAACGACTGCATTGACTATGCTGTTGCTCGATGGAGAAGGAAACGACTTGCGACGCTAAAACGAATTAAAAGTATTCGTGATAGCTATAATGGTATAGTAAATCAAGGCTTTCAACAAATGATGGACTCCCAATATGGAGTTGAATTAAAAATCAAATACGTTGATTACCGGATTTCAAAAAACAAAATTGACACTTTAACGGGTGAGTTTATTCAGCGCCCGCTTAATTATACATTACAAGCGGTTAATGAAGATGCTATAAACGAAAGGATATCGCGTCACAACTTTTTAACCGGTGTATGGCATGCAAAAAGAAAAGGAGAAGTTAAGCGTTTAGACGAAATAGGGTTAAATACATTTGAAGGGCTTAATGTTCCTGAAGATGCTAAAAGCCCTGAAGAACTGCCTACGCACAATGCAGCTTTAGAAGCTGAAGTGTATATGCAAAAAATGATTCGTCACCAATTTGAGCAGAAGTATTTAATGACAAAACTATATTCCTCATTTCAGGATGTAGCTTTTGTTTCCGAAGCTCACTTTTACACTGACTTAGATGTTTTTGGTGACACCATAAACGAGCGTATATTGCCTGAAAATGCTTTGTTTGAAGAAATCGAAGGTGATGATTATGTAGAGAAAAGCCCGTATCATGGTCGTCGTATATTAATGACTGAGCAACAAGTAATTCAAACCTTTGACCTTACTGATGATGAAAGGGCAGAAATTCGAAACTTGTTTTATCGAGGTATTGAAATTCTTGATGCCGGCTTAATTAAGCACGGAGTAAATCAAGAGCTTGTTATGGAGGTGTTTCATCTTGAATGGACATTCCTTGAGCCTCATTATATTAAACGTTCGTATGGTGAAGATGGTCAATTGCATGAAATCAATTTTTCAAGTGCATACTACGAAAAGAATCAAAAGAAAATTTCTAGAGACGTAAAAAATAATAAGTACGAGCTTGAAATAAAATACAAAGAAAGACTTTGGGAAAATTACCGTATTGGTAAAACCATTTACAAAAAAGCGGGACCAAAGAAAAACTGCATGGGATCGGTAGACGAACCATATCATGCAAAATCAGGTTATACAAGCTTGCTTTTTAATACTCAAAATGGACTTCGTGTTTCAGTTTATGAAACAATGGAGGAAATCAAACTTCAGTACAACCTTGCCAGATGGCAGTTAAACAGGGAACTTTCGAAAGCAAAGGGAACTGTTTTTACTTACGACAGAGCAATGCTCCCTCGCGGAAGAAAGGGAAAGCCGGTAAGCGTAAATGAAGTATTGAGTAAAATGATCAATGACGGATTTATCGATTATAACTCAGCGGGAGAAGGCAATCTTTCAGGAAGGAATATCAATCCTAAAGACGCCATTCAAATGATTGATTTAACGCCATCGAGTAACTTAAATACACTTGTTCAGATTTGCATTAACCTTGAAAATCTACTTGAAAAGATTTCTCCGGTTAATGATAATCGTCAAGGACAAACAGCGGCCAGTGAAACAGCTACTAATGCACAGTCAGATTTAATGACAAGCAGAACTGTTACTGAGCCAATGTTTTATTTTTATGATAAGTTCGTAGAACAGATTCTTATTAAAAATTGCGAGTATACAAAGATAAGTTGGTTGCTATTCCCTGAAAAAGCGGTTAAAATTATTGGACAAGCCGGATCAGACTTTATTGAAAAGATTGCTGACATGTCCTGGACTGATTGGAATTGTAAAGTTATCAATTCCCGTAAGGAAGAGTACATTAAGAAGATCATGGAAACTTTCTTAAATACTTCATTGAACAAAGGAGAAATACCTACTCAGGCGGCAATGAAAGCTATGATGAAAGATACCATGAGTGAAATGCATGCGGCTATTGAAGAAGGATGGCAAATAAACAAATCTATTCTTCAGCAAACGGAATCAGCTAAAATGATGCAGATTATTGAGCAAGAGAAACAACGCATTGCCCGTGAAGATTTCATACGCGAAGATGAACAGGCTCATGAAATTGAACTTGCAAAAATTCAAGCCGGTATTAAAGTTGCTCAGCAAGCACAAATTGACGCAAATAAAAAAGAGCTTATTAAACAACAAGCAGCAGTACAATAATGTTGTATAAAGAGAATTTTACGCTACAAACCAAGCCTACTACCGAAAAAGCTAAGTATGGTGTTGAATGTTACGTTACCTCATTAGGTGAAGTATACAAACAGATCGCTATGCCAATCGGTAGTACCTGGGTTTATATTGCACATAGAGAGCTTAAAACTTCTGACATTGTTGAGACAGATACAAAAAAATACAATCAAACTTCCAATAAAAATATATCCGATGCGGATATAGGTGTTGATCCACAAACGGGTCAACCATTTCTGCAAGACTTGTTTACTGAAGAACAAAATTTTGAAAATGACGGAACGAAGTCATATAAGATAACTGTTGACAAAAAAGGAAGGATAAAAGCTATTTCACAAGTTAGCGTTTCTGGTGGAGGTTCTTATACCGATGAACAAGCTCAGGATGCTGTAGGTGCAATACTTGATAATGGAACAGTAGGAGACATTGAACTTATTTATGATGATGCTTTAGGACTTATATCAGGTAATTTATTAAAAATTGGAGGTGTAGCTATTACATTAACAGGTGCTTCAATAATGACTATAGCAAGTATTTCAGCTTTAGTTTCATCTTTGAGTCTTGTTGCAAACGATATTACAAATGCTACCGTTGCAGGGAAATCAATTTTAACAGCTACGGATATTGATGCTGTAGTTACATTATTAGCTTTAGTTTCTACGGACATTACTGATAGCACTTCTATTGGAAGATCGGTATTAACAGGAGCGTCTGCCGCGGCAATACGGTCTATATTATCAGCTCAGTTAACCGATGCTGACTTAGATGCTATCGCCGCATTAACTCCCGCTAACGATGATTTTATTCAGCGTAAAGCCGGAGCATGGACAAACAGAACTATAGACAATGTTATTGATGATGTAGCTTCAGGTTTCTTTTCATACAAAAGAAGTGGTAAATGGTATCATCAAGGAATAAACATGACCGGATTAGGTACCACTTCAACAATTAACAATACTTCGACAGTAACAATGTCTTTATTGATAATTGAAAAAAGCACAACAATTACCGATATTGCAATAGAGGTTACAACAGCGTTAGCGGGAGCCTCTTTATATTATGGATTATACAAAGTAGATTATCCAACTTGGACGACAGGAGCATTAGTTGTTAGTGCTTCAGGTGTTTCCGGAGCAACAACAGGAGTGAAAACTGTTACATTAGGTTCAGCGACAACATTATCTCGCGGAATATATTTAACAGCAGTTAGTCACAATGGAGCAGGCTCTATGACATTTAGAAGTTTAGCTGTTGGTGCAATGGCATTAATAGGAGCAACAGCAGCATCGGCATTTCAGGCTGGTATTTATCTTGGAGCAAGAGCATCAGGAGGTGCATTACCAAGTAATTTATCAGGATATACCTCTTTAACAGAAACAAATACAACAACAACACCTGTATTTTGGTATAAAGTTCAGTAAAATGAGACGTGAATATTATAAGAAAAAAGAAGACGGATCTATTGTATTTGATTATGCAATAGAAGATGGAATTGTTGAAGAGCTAAAAGAAGGCGAGGTTGTTTTAGTTCCAACATCCGGGGGAGCAAGGAAAACAGTAAACACTTCATATGCTGGACAATTCATAACTTTACAACGCGAACAAACATCAACATCTAATATGGGAAACATTGCTATATTAAATGTAATAGATGGACAAAGTTTTGAAATTAGAAGTACTAACGCTTCTGATGCTGGAACAATAAGGTGGAAATTAATTGAAGAATAATCATGGAAAAATCAAAGAAATTACCAAAACGTAAAATGACATCAGTGCTTTCAAAAAGCAAGGATTGGGATGATCGACCATCTATGTCATTTACTGAAAAAGAAGTTCCTGCAGCTAAGGGACTTGCTTTAAAAGAAAAGATCATTGTAGAAATGGAGCTTGAGTTAGTAGCTACAAGGATTGAAGATTTTGGATCAAACAAAGGTCAATCAACATACAATTTTAAAGTATGCGGTATTAAAGGAGATAAAGCAACTGTTGCTGAAGAAAAATCAGAACAACCTAAATAACAAAAATCATGTACTACAAATTCTATCGTAAAAACGATCCCGGAAACGGAGAACCAGGAGGAGCCCCTCAACCAAAAGTAATTATTCCTGTCGATCCTGACGAAATGTTTGAAAAAGCTAAAGTCGGAGATTTTTCAGGACCGCCTAAGCCTGATCCAAATCAAGTTGAAGGAGCAGACTTATCTGAGCTTGACGATAAATTAGCAAAAGCTAAACCAATTGTCAAAGAAGAAGAGATTAATGAAACAACTGGAAAGCCAAAAGGCGAAAATACAGATGATGAACCCGGCGATGATGATGGTGTATTAAAATTAGAACCCAGCGCTGATGACCTTGAAGAAGAAATTCAATGGTCTGGTCTTGCTAAAGAGCTTGAAATTGGAGAACTTAAAGCTGAAACATATGAAGATTTTGTAGAAAAGTTTAAAGAATATCGTGATTCTTTAACTGATCCTACATACGTAAATCTTGATGCTATCAAGACAAAGTTTGGAGAAGAAGCACACAATGTTCTTGTTGCTTTACAGGAAGGAGATTCATCTTTCTTTAATATAGCTGAAGTAGTTCAGCCATATTATGATGTTGCGGCAATGGAGCCCGAAGAAATGATTCGTGCTGTTCAGACAGCAAACAAAAAGTCTGAAGCATGGATTAATAAATACATCGACGAATTAAAAGAAGATGGAAAACTTGAAACTGAAGCAGAAGTAATCAGATCAAGAGCTATTCAAAGAGCCGGAGAGCTATTTGAAGAAAACGCAAATAAATTGAGAAATTTTGCAAATTCAACAATTACTAATAAATTAGCAGCCGAGAAATCTGAAAGAGAATTAATCGCCAAAGAAATACAGCAACGCAGTGAGTTCTTAGGATTAAAACTTGATCAGAAGGCAAGAGATCTTATCGCCAAACGAGTTAATGAAGGTTATTACAGCAAAGCAGTAAATGACGCAAAACTCAAAGCTGATATTATCATCCAAAAGGAGTTCGGCCAGAAAGCAATTGAGGCACTCCAAAAAAGGAATCAAAGCGCTGGTGTAAAGGCGTATCAAAAAGGGTTACATAATTTGGATGATGCTAAATCTCAAGCCGCTAAAAAATCAGGTTCTGCCAGTGGAGGAGGAGAACAGCCTGAAGTAGGTTCCGGATTCGGAGCAATCAGAACAAAAGGAGCTACTGAGGTTGTGAGAGCTTAAAATTTCACCCTCAATCTTTTAGAACAAAATGTCACTACAAATTGTTACCACCCAACGTAAGTGGGATCAGACTTGTACAAAGTCTGCCAATCTTACAGAAAATCAAATTTCTCGCCCTGAGATTCGCGACGTTATCATGTACGCGGAACCTCGTATGTTATCAACATTAATTGCTGCAGGCGTTGAATCGTCTTGGCAAACTGTTGGTACAGTAGCAAAAACAAAAATCGGTGTAATCCCTAAAGACAAGCTGATCGGTTCAAATGCGTACATCTACGAAGTAATGACTCGTATTCAACGCAATACTGAAATCCTTGGTCAAGTAGGAACATCGGGAGCTGACGGATCATTCCGTTTACGCTTAAAAGATAACATCTTCTACCCGGGGATGAATACTCAATTCCACAATGATTCGTTCTCGGCTCGTTGTATGTCTGTTGGTGTACCTTCTACTACTGCTGGCGGTGGTTGGGTATTTGAGTTTAAAACCAACAATGGTCACGTATTCGATTATTCATTAGACGTTGCTCCGCAGCCAGGTGTTAAAACTTGCTTCGGTGGTAACACTTCTTATGAAGAAGGATCAAAACGTGGTTACAGCTATTCATTCTTTGGCGACAAATACGTAAACCATTTAACTATTCAACGTAAATCTATCGGAATGACAGGTGACGCGTTGACTGACGTTACTTGGGTTATGTACAATGGTGAAAAAGGATGGTTCTTCACTAAAGAAGCTCGCTTACGTCTTCAAATGATGATGGAGGATGAGCATTCTAAATGGCATGGTCGTTCAACTATGCGTGATGAAGATGGTAATCTCCTTTCACGATCTAATCAGTTAGATCCTGAAACTGGTAATGAAATCATTGCCGGTGATGGGGTAATTCCTCAGATCGAAGATGGTAACGTTGCATGGGGTTCTGGCGACGAAGGAATGGCAAGTATTGATGATTTCATCGATATGATTAAATTGTTACGCAAGTATTCAAATACTGTGTATCAGCCAGGAGTAGTTCAGAAGTTCTATGTAGTAACAGGTCCTAACGGATATGCCAATGCTCAGAATGTGTTAATGCGTTTCTGGTTATCAAACCAAAACGGTTCTCATATGGTGCAAGGTCAGTCGCTTGGAGAAGTTGAAGTTGGAGGTGACTTCAATACATTCAAGTGGTTAGGAACTAAGCTTACGTTCGTTGAACATCCAATGTTCGGTGACGAGCAACGTTACTCTGCAAAAAGTCGTACTGGTGATCCGTTAATGTCAGGAACGTATATCTTCCTTGATGCTAACAAAGATCAAAACGGACGTAACAACATTGAAATTCTTGGTAAAGGTGCGTATGGTATCAACCGTACAAACGTATCAGGATACATCAATGGTATGACCGGATACAATCACCAAATGACTACACCGGTGGACGCGTTAGAATATCACACACTTAAACAAGATGGTATCTTCATCTATAACATTAAGTCATGTGGTATCATTAAACAAACTCCAACCTTAGCTTAATCCCACCCACCCACTTTTCGTAAGCCCCGGAACATACCACACGTCCGGGGCTTTATTCTAAAAGTTAAACAGGCGTTCGCCACAACATAAAAAAACATGAATCAATTTGAATTCAATCAACCCTCACAAGCGTTAGCGCAGGATTTATTTGATCCTTCTTGGGTAGAGGTATCTCCACGAGTTGTAACAATTTGTGCTGTCAATTTAAGAAAAGATCGTGCAAAATACAGCCCGTTAAATTACAAAACAACGCCTGATGCAAGGCTACATATAAGATCATATACTGATCTTGAAACAGGCAGAACAAACGGACTTCCTATTGCAAAAAATCCTGATGGAACATTCAGGTTCAAGCAAATTGTTATCGATGGAATGCAGTCATATGACCTTTCAATCAGAGAGCAAGCACTTGAATATTACGTAGTAAGTCGTCATTACGAGATTGAAGGAAGCGTTAATCAAAAGAGAGCCGGAACAAGAGCTCGTTTTTATATTGAAGATGCTGAAAAACAAGCTAAAGAAAGTCTTGAAAGAGATCGTATTTCATCTGAAATTAAAGAATGGATTCGCGTAATGTCAGATGAAGAAATGCTTAATTTGGCAAGAACAGTTATTGAAGGCGCTGATGATATGTCTCCAGTAGTTGTTAAATCTCAACTTATCAAAAAAGTTGAAACTGATTACAAATTAATGTACGATCGTAAAACCAATCAAATCCGTACAGCTTCAATTAAATTATTAAGCAAAGCCATGGTGCTTGGCTTAGTAAAACAAGAAGTAAGTGGATTTAAAGGCTATGATGGTACTGATTTGGGTGGAGCTCAAGGAGCAGCAACGGATTATTTAACATCAAACAAGCAGTATGCAATTATGCTTGAAGCAAGATGCCGAGAGTCTGAAGGTGAGCTTGAAAAGAAAAAAGCCAAAAAAGTTGCTGAAGCTGAAAAGCTAAAAAAATCTTTAGAAGAAAGCAGTAAAAAATCTGCCAAAAAAGCAACAGATAAAAAAGAACCCGAAAAAACAGCTAATGGTGAAAATGCCAAAGATGAAAATCATGGCAATACACAAAACACTGTTGCTGGAAAAACAATCACTGAGCTAACTGCAGAAGTAACTCAAGGAAGTACCACTCCGGGAGCTGATTTAGATATTAGTTTGTTCGGAGATCAGAAATAGTTTTAGTTTTTAAGGGAAAAAGCTCGTAGGTTTTACTTACGGGCTTTTTTTATACATTTACATCATGAAAAACCTTGGAGAAGTTATAAACGCAATTTACCGTACTGTAAATGCACAAAGAACCCGTAGATGGGATATCGTTGATGATATTATTCCTGAGCTTAATTCAGCAATCAGAGAGTATGTAAATTCATATTATGACGATATTAAAAACACTCACACAGGCACTTACTTTGAAGCTGCACAGATAATTAAAGCTAAACTTCGAAAGCTTGTTGTTAGAAAATATCAACTTCAAATAACCGACGGGTTAGCAACACTTCCTGATAACTACTGGTACGATGTAGGCTTGGAAGTATTTTTAACCGGAATGAAAGGACAGTATAGCAATAGCTTAACTTTTAATGAAGAAAAGCCGGCAATGCTAAATTCTTTTTATCGTCCATCTACTGATAATATTCAGCATTTGGAATATGATAAAGTGATAGAAATCAAGTATGGTGGTGGAGAAGCAAGCATTCAAAAAGCATTGCTTGACTACATTAAAGAACCGGATTCTATGTATGCTATTCCTTTTACTTCAGGAACGGTAGCTCCCGGAAAACTTTATTGGGCTGAAGAAGGAAGTATTGACGACGGCTCTTATGTAGTCACTGACGGCGTATATGCCGCAACTGCAGCAATACCGGTAACAGTAACAGGCACCGCATATGAAATAAGTGATTTGCAGTTTAATTCAAATAGCTGGGATGAAATCGTAGCTATCACTGCACGTAAGCTTATGGGAATATCAAGTGATGTTGAAAGGAAGCAAAACGCAGATTTTGAATCCTCAAAATCTTAGTTATATTTGTAATTCACTTTAATCCTCAAAAAAATGAGATCAGACCCAGCAAAAGTGGTCATTTTAAATGACCCATCAGCCTCGGATGTCGTTTCTTCAGGCGGCATAATCACAATCACAGGATTGCCACCGATTGCGACCTCAGAATGGAAAGACGAACTTTCTATTCAGCCTTATCAGGCAGAAACAGCACCTGTTCAGACTTTAGCTATTGCAGCTACATTAGCGGCTAACACTCGCTATGCAGTTACATTAGATACGTCCGCAGGTCGTGATTTCAGTCATACGACTGAAAGACTTATTATCCCGGCAAGAACTCCAAACGTTCTTGTAGCAGCGGGCGGCGCATTAGACAAGCACAACCTTTATGTAGCTATGGCGCATCACATCAACAACACGTTGGTTTGTAGAAAGTATGTATCTGGAGCTTATGCATTAGTTACCGTTGTTCACGCAGCAGGTACATTAACAGTAGGAGCTACAGCAGTTGGAGCAACAACAGGAGCAAAAGGTATTGTATTAGCATCTGCAAATACAACAGCTACTATTGGTATGCTTACGACGACAAACTTCTCTTCAACTGAAAACATTACTGCAGGTACAGGACCGTTCCTTTTATCAGCAGTAACATTAGGTGTTGGTATGCGCGTTGTTTTCAAAACAAACTTTTATAACATTTCAGGATCTCCAAAAGGAGGTGTGCCTTTTATGTTGTCAAATCAAAACGTTTTGGCTTCAGACATTACAACTAATACTACAGGTGTAGTAGGGTTTGGAAAAGGACAAGAACTTGTTGATTCTGTTCCTACATATGATCGCGATGGTCGTATCGTTAAAGGTTATCAAGAATTCCGTGCTCTTAATCAGGCTCCGGATGCAACGAAAAACTACAATCGTATTGTTATCAGAATTAAGAAAAACGGTGATCCGGCATTCTTATCTGACGAAATGCGTTCTGGTAAATCGATGGCATACCCAGAGTACCATATTTGGGCTAATAAAGATGGAGCTTCTTATGCGGCATTTGCAGCAGCAATTAACGCATTGTAAAAAATTCTCTCCACTGAGAACTTGAAAAAAGGGGATACTGCATTGCGGTGTCCCTTTTTTAATTTTATTAACTTTACAAAAAAAAGCCATGCCTACAGGAAGAGAAATAGTTTCAGGCTTAGAATCAATAGTTCAGCGATTCAAATTATCGCAAGACGTAAATGTTTCAAGACCTCATTTGTTTCATTTGTTAGCTATTAAAAGAGCTAAGCAAATTGAAGAATATACCCGCGAACTTGGCGCCGCAATTGACCCTACTTGGGTTCAGCGTATGGGAGTTGTCAAGGTTACTAAAACATCAAGAGTTGATGATCCTGAAATTCCTGATAGCTGTGAATCAATAGGCAGGGTTTCCATACCAGCCGTAATTCGACTATACGAGGATAAAGGCGTTTACAGAGTCGCCACGCCGGGGCAGGTTAGACAGTACAGCCGAGTACCTTTTGAGCAGTTCATGAACATGGATAGCTCTGTAGAGCAGTTTAACTATGACTTATGGTGGCGCGAGGAAACCAATGTTCTTAAAATTCATCCATTCACTGAAGAACTTAACCTTTATCTTATTTTGCATAATCCTTTTGAAGGGTATGTTATTAAGACTGATTTTATTAAATCTGGTGATTTGATTGTTGAAGATGATTATACAATGGCTGAAAGCTATGAAGTATTTGAAGGTCTTGTTACGCATGATGGTATAGATTATTTGCCTGGGCAAACTTTCGAAGCTTCAAAATCAACTTATGAAGGTCCGGGAAAGGTTAAGTTAAGAGATCGAAAAAGAAGGCTTAATCTTGATGATCCATATCCTATTGATGGAGCTACATTAAATACAATCACAATGAGAATTATGATTGAAGATTTCAGGTTATCAAAAGAACAAGTATTAGACTTGCAGAATGACAAAACGAATGCAACTACACCGCAGGGCGGACCGGGAAACAGTTAATCCCAAAAAGTATCTTCGTAAAAGAAAGATTAATCAAACCATATCTATTACCGATGAAAGGAAAATGGTTATATTTGATGAATACATGAAGCTGGCTACAGCTACTCTTCTTTCGGGCTATGAATATACTTTTATGGATGGCACTAAAATGCGTCCTTATATCAAGTTAGTAAACAGAAAGAAACCATTGACTTGCAATGAAATTTCAAATAAAACTAATACCAATGATGTTTTAATTAATAACGCAAGATATGAAATGGATGTATCCGGCCCGAATGCAAGTAAAAATGGATATGCAATTAAGTTATATCCTTCTTTCAAGGAACGATTTAAAAAAATGATTAAATTCAATAATTCAGAACTACGCCATGTCAGCCCTACCAAAGCTTATATCAAGTAAACAAGTACTTGCCGATTTAAATGATGAAATTGGTAATCAGTTAGGCAATAATCTTCCACAAGTAAACAGGTGGATTAATAAAGCATTGCGAAAAGTAGTTGGACGTTCGCACTTAGAACCACGTATAGAAGTACTTACTTTTGATGGTTGTCGATTAATGATTCCTGCAGAAGCCGTTTTAATTCAAGGTGTTATTTGGGGTGATCATGGTTGCAATTGTGATTATTTATTTGATGGCAACTATGAGTTCTTTAGAGAAAAAGGAGGTGCATCATTTCAGATTGGTGATATCAGTGGTCCAGTGATGAAGTTTAGCAATTATAGTCAAGTAGTAAATTCAAATGGATATCTTCAATTTGAACGTGATTACGATGGTCAATGCGTGACAATGAAAATGTATTGCTTTCCCACTGATTGCGGAAGCATATTATTCCCTGATGATCTTGTTGATCCTATTCTTGCTTATCTTAAATACAGAATGGCAGAGCGTAAGATGTGGGAAAAGCCAAACCAATACACTAAAATGATGTATAATACCTATGAAAAATTATGGGGTATGCGTTATTTGGAAGCTCACGGTGACGGCGAAGAAATCGAAGATAAAGAGCTTGATAATATTGCCAAGTTATTAAACAATCCATTAAGTGGATATCCTTTCCCTTATTCAACAAACCGTATGTCCGGAGCATCTGGAATGTATGTAATCAATCAGTAATATGGCACAAGAGCAAAAAGAGCAAATGTTAAATGCCGGCTGGGTTACCGAAACAATACCGGAGCTTCAGCCGCCAAATACAGTTTCCGATTTGTTGAATATGCGAATTATGGCATCTTCAAAGCAGGGAAGCTATAAAGTAGAGTTATTCGACGGAACAGCAATTTCTTTTGATGTACCGATAAACTATAAACCAATAGGAGCAGGGAGTATTGGCAATACAATACTCATTTTTTGCGTAAATGAAACAACAGGACGAAGCCTAATTGGTTATGTGGACTTTGATGAACGTACGGAATCAGGCACGTTTAAAAGGCTTTATATTAGCGATGAAGCAAACTTTAGTTCTCAGTTTCCTATTATCTGCAAAATGATACAGGAGTCTATTGATAGCATCAAAGGTTATTTCTGGGACAACAATAATAAACTTCGCGTAATTAACGTAAATGAACATCAAGAGTATGTTAGCAAAGATTATCTTAATACTACGGCGTTGGTGGTCGGAAACAAATACACTGTACTTGAAGGTCATGTTGCAACCGGAGTTGATGATTTTGGAGATTCTTACAGCAGTGTCGATTTTGTGGCTGATGGTACTGAAACTCCTTTGGGCCCACTAACAATAGTAGTGCCATATAAATCTATTGAGTTAATTAACCTTCAGGGAAAGTTGTCATTCAATGTTCCAAAGTTTGATCAGTACATTCCCGGAAATAAAACATGTGGTTCATACTATTATTTTTATCAGTTAACCGACTCTGATGGCAACGGAGGACCATTATCTATGGCAAGCCTTCCCGTTATACTTTCAGGATATGCTTTTGCTGGTACTGGTTCAAATATGGGAAATAGCCAATATTTTTATGGAGGTGCACTTGAAGATAATTCTCAAAAAGGAATTAGAATAAGTATTGATGGCATAGATACTCGATACACTAAAATTAGAGTTATTTCAGTTAAGGCAATATCAGAACTTGAATATGAAACGCCACAAGTATTTGCTTTTGAAGATATCACTTCAGCAAATATGACTTTTGATGATTCTACGAATAAAGGATTTGATACATTAGATATTTCAGAGTTAATTTCAAGTATTCTTGTTATACTTAAAAACAAAGACGCTGCAGCTATTTATAATCAGTTTGTTATTACTAATTATACTACTGAAACTGATTTTCTTTATGACATTTCTGTTGGCGTTACTTCAGAAACAATTCAGAAAAAAATTCCTCTTGATACTACATTACTTTATAATCAATATTACAAAGATTATTTAGTAACAGAAGCCGGAGAAAGAGATTTAATAGGAGATCCTTCAATTATAGATACAGGACTTGTTGATTTTGATTTAATTATTCCAGGACAAGATTATGTTGTAGAAAACGGTATAATTGAAATAAAAGCTCCTGACACATCTGTTTTAATAACTTATGATGCATCATTATCACCAGTGCATTTTACTTGTCCTGATGGAGCTAAAAGAGTTTCTGTAGTGTCTGGATCACCAACAATATTTCCGGAAATTGTAATTAATAAATATGGATCAGAAAAGTTTTATAAAAAAATAAAAGGCGATTTTCTTAATTTTAGAGGAGCAACTGTCAGTCATTATCTTAAAGGATATCATGATTCAGAAACATATCGTTTTGCAATTATGTGTCATGGATTACATGGCAATCCTAATTATTGTCATCATTTAAAAGATCATGAATTTGAAGGAACAGATGTAAATGCACTTGGGCAATATACAACACCATATCCAGGGTTTGATGCAATGGTATATCAAGGAAATTCTCTTGGAATAAGATTTAATAACATTGATTTTAATAATTTGCTTCAAGGAATTAAAAATTTTACTAAAAATGATTCTTTAACGTTTTCAGATTTAAAATTATTTTTTGAAGGGTTTTCTATTGTAAGGTGCGCATTAGATAAAACAATTCTTGCTTCTGGATTATTATGGCCTATGATTGGCTCTGGAACAAGAATGTATCAACAAGGACATTGGTATAAAACAATGGACAAATATGTTTCTGTAGGAGCAGCAAGAGAGCTTAATTCATTTGCTTTATTTGCACCTGAAATAATATTTGATAATAATGTTGAATTTTTAGACAATGATTATTTATCTGTTAAAACACATTTAAGATACACAATTGGACTTCATGAAAATCTTCTTGGAACAATGATGTCAAGAGGTGGCCATTATTATAAAATGGCTTTTGAAGAAAACAAGCCAGTTGGTGCTGTTTATCCATACAATAATCAAGTTGACAAAAAATGGTGTGCAAAACTTGATGTTGATGAAAATTTAATTGCTGGCCCAAGCAATAGAAAAGTCACAGAAGCTTTTGCTGTAGACCTTGATCAATATGCTTCATATCTTGCAACAAGTCAGTACTTCTCAGATTTAAGTGGTCTTATATCGGCAGGAACAGCCGATCAAGTTAGAGCCGTTTGTAATCCTTATGGATTTATTTATACAAAAAACGATGATGCTATAACTCCTTATGCTGATATAGAATCGCATACTAAAAAACCATACGTAAGTCTTATTCGTCCTAAATCTATATTATACGGAGGAAATACTTCAAATGCAAAAGCTACATCGACATATTTTTATTGTGGACATTATCAACCATTTGATGCAGATTTTATTAGTTATCTTGAAGCTAATTCAGGAGTTGCTAATAACATAGAAGTTTTTGGTGGAGATTGTCACATTAGTTTGTTTGATTATTGTAGAGGATATGCAGAAAGTTATGGATATGTGACAAATGTTAAAGTTTATTCACCTTCAAGTTTGTCTTATGCTGGAATTTTTAGTGATTCATTAATATTTCCTGTAAGAACAAGTATGAATCTTTATATGCGTCAAGGACGACATGTAGCCAAAGACCTTCATAGAGAATCTTATTATACTCCATCAGGAGCTGTTAGTACTAATGGAATTTCATATCCAACGGCTGCTATAACAAGCCCTGATCAAAAAGAGCAATATGTATACAATACAGCATATTCTTCTGATGTTATTTATGATGCTCCATTGGTAGCTGTTCCGGTAGGGTTTACTCCACAGACGCGATACGAAAAGACGTTTGCTATTTCATTAAAGAAAAGCGACAATGAATTGATCGATAATTGGAGAAACTTTAGTGTTAACCGAACACTTACTGTTGAAAATGATGGAGGTCCGGTTTATGCTGTACGTGCTAAAAAGAATCAGTTGTTTTATTGGCAACGAGATGCTGTTGGCTACATTCCAGTAAACGAACGTGTAACTATAGCTAACATTACAGGAAAGCCTGTTACATTAGGTGAAAAGAGTTCTATTGACAGATATGACACTCTTGAATCAAAAGTAGGATGTCAGCATACATTAGGTATTGCAGAAACTGATGATGGGTTCTATTGGTTTGATGCTTTGCGTAAAGCTTGGTATTACATGGAAGGAGGAAAAGCTATCAATGTTTCTCAGCAAAAGCAAAATATCATTTTATTTAAAAATGACTTTTTTGGTGACTATGTAAATAATGAAGATCCTATCAACGGATTAGGATTAATTGCAGGCTTTAACAAACGTTTTGATGAAGTAATATTTTATTTCCTTGGCGTTAAAGATCGAGCCGGCAATGAACTTACTAATGTTGGTATCGTATTTGACGTTGGCAACAAACAGTTTAATGGAAGGTTTGTTCACTCTGTTAATCCGGGTTATTTGTTTTCTCATTACAATTCATTGCTTTTCTTTAAGGGAAAGCTTAAAAAGAATGGTATTGAAGTCAATGCATTAACCCCGGGCAAAACAATCTTTGATTATCAAGAAGATTACTTTTATACTGTAGAAGATCAAACCTGGACAGTAGAGCCTGATTATTATGCAGACTCAAACATTGTAAAAATTGGATCAAATAATTCAGTGCATGTCTTTAATCAGCTAAATGCTTTAGGCAAGATGCTTGGAGTATTTGACGATTGCCATGTAGAAGCTATTGTAAATCATGAAGGAAAAGGAAATGCTTTTATTTATGAAAACATGAGAGTTAACCTTGGAGGAACAGGATATACATTTGATGAATACGAGTTTACAAGTCAAAATCAGTATGTAAAAGAGCTTCAGACAAAGCGTAATTACAAAATTATTAACAAGCTTTTAGAATTCAGTATTCCAAAAGATGTTCGAAAGGCTTTGTTTCACGGACCTTATTTAAAGGTCAAGTTTATTAAACGCAATCGATTAAATGATTCTCCGGTAACCGGGAAAAACATTAAATCTCAATTGTTATCTTTAACCACATTCTTTAAACGGGATTTCTGATGAAAAAAAAATGTTTACCTCGCAAAGCCAAAGGTGGCGTTTATGAGGATATAAAAAAACCGAAAGGAAGAGCTATTGTCAATAAAATGGAAAAAGGTGGCGTTAAAGTTGACGACATCAAAAAACCAAAAGGACGCGCCATTGTTAATAAAATGTTTGGTGGTGGACCGTTTGATGAAGACGTAACTGTTGGTTCATCAGCAACAACTGATGGAGGTTCTACACAAGATAATAGTAATGGTGGTGGAAATTCTGAAGAAAAAGGAGGAGGAATATCTGCTTCTCAGGTAGTAGCTTCTATTAAAGGTCTTGGTGCCGGTGCTGACGTAATGGCAAACGTAGGAGGAAAGAAAAAGAAAACCGGAAAAGATGTTGTTGCCTCAACAACCGGAATGATGAGTGCAGGTGCAGGAATTGGCTCTGTAGCTGGACCGATTGGAGGAGCTATTGGTGCTGGTGCCGGATTACTTGTAGGATTAGGAACAGGCCTTATTGACAAATACATTACTAACAAAAAGATAGCTAAAGCAAATGCTAAAGCTAAAGCTGAGCTTATAGACAGTTACAGCAAATCACTTGTTGATGCTAAACTTGCTTCTTCTGATTCTTATTCACTTAATCAAAGTAAACTTAACGGAACATCATTAGCTGATCTTATTTCTGATCAACAATTAACCGATATGGCAAAAGCTAAAACAGGAATGATGGCTAAAGGAGGCGTTAAAATTGACGATATCAAAAATCCTAAAGGTCGTGCTATCGTTAACGGCATGAAAGATGGCGGTTCAAAAGGCGGTGAAGTTGTTGGTCCTGGAGGCCCAAAAGAAGATAAGGTTGCAGCAAATATTCCTGATGGTTCTTTTGTCGTTCCCGCTGAAAATGCTCATATGGCAAAAGCTATTCGTTCATTGGTATTAGGTGATACACCAACCAAGAAAGCCGCTGTAAAATCAGGAAAGACTAATGTAAAGCTGTCTGATGGTGAACATGTATTTACTCCAAAAGAAGTAAAACTGATTACAGCAAAAGGAATAGACCTTAATGCTCTCGCTCCAAATGCAGATACAATGCTTGATAATGGATTGCAGAAATTAGCTGACGGAGGAACAAAAAAAGCTAAAAAGAAAGATATTGAAGATCAAATGAAATCTGATTATAGTAAATTATCTATAGCTGGATTTGAGCAAAAATATGGAGTTACAATTGAAGAGTTTAAAAAAGATTCTACTTCAGCAGCAAACAAAGCTGTAAAAAAAATGGAAGAGTCACCTAAATCAGCAAAAACTCAATCTTTAAAAACAGCACAAAAAAATCCTCAATTAATTGAAGATTACTTAAATGAAACTGATCAAACAAAAGCAAGATCTCTTTTAAATAAAATTAAAGTATTATATCCTGATAAAGTTAATGCTCTTTCTTCTCATTTAACAAAAATTGTTTCTGTTAATGAAAAAAACAAATCTGTTGATCAAACTCAAGCAAAAAATAATCAATACAATGATTTTGATCAAAAATTTAAAAAGAAAGTTGATGATTATAATGCACTTTATGAAAAAGCAAAAAACAATCCAGATAAATATTCTCCTGAGTTGTTGCAATCATTAAAAAATAATGCTGATAACTATAAAAAGTATTATAAAAATTTTAAAAATCAATCCGTTACCGGAAAAAATGAAAATGAATTATCTGATAACAGATTAAAAATAGTAGATTATTTTAAGAAAAATCATTTTCAAGATTATAATTATAAAACAGAACCATCAAGTGTTTCAACAGCACAAACAGTTGTTTCTTCTAAAACAGCAGTTCCAGCGGGAAATCCAAATATTCCTACGGTTACACTTGATGCTAATGGAAATGCTATTATAGCTCCATCGGCACCAAAAACAGCAACAGGAACCGGTACAGGAAAGCGACTTCCTAAAAAAGGAGCTCCTGCAGCTAAACGCGAAACTGTTGAGCCTATAAAGCAAATACCCGCAACATTTGTAACTGACAATGCAAGGATTGATAAAGAGTTAGCGGCAATGACTCCAACAGCTTCAACAGCTTCAACTACAACAACGCCACCTAAAACAGAAAGCAAAGCCGGAACATTCGCTAAAATAGCAGATGCTTTTGGCGGTCCAGCAGGATTAGCTTCTTTAGGTCAAGTTGCTATAGGGCTTATTCACAGTGAAGCAACAGAACGTCCACTTGATCATGTATCACCGGAATTAATGTTAGCGTACAAAGATGCTATTGCCACTAAAACAGAATTGGCTAATGAAGCTGATTATGGATTAAGTGACAAAGTAAAAGTTAGTGCTAAAAATGAAATTGAAGCTAACCGATTACAAGCGATGAATGACATTGTAGCTGTTACTTCAGGACAAGGAGCAAATGCTTCTTTACGTCAATTAGCGCAAGATAAAAACAAAGCAATTGTAGGTCTTGATATTGCTGATGCAGATGCCAAGCTTAAAAAGAAACAACTTGCTTTAGCCGCCGGAGATCAAGTTGCAAGTTTAGCAAATTCAATCGATCAGCGTCGTCGTAAAATATTTGAAGATGATAGTCTTGACTATCAACAAAAATCGGCTGCAAATGCAGATTTAATTAATGCCGGACTTACTAACTTTGTCAATAATTTAGCTTACCAGAAAGGAGAAAAAGATAGAGCCGCACGCGAAGAAAAATATGGCAATACAACCATAACTATTCAAAATCCTAACGAAGTAACAAAACAAGGCTAATAATATGCAAAGATCAACTATATCTGGATTGGCTGTTAGGTTCGATTTTAAAGGACTTACACAGCAAAATAATGAGCAAGAAGAGCTTGACAGAAAGGCTAAACTTGATGCTGAGAATAAATCAAAGTATTGGGCTGATAAATTAAAGCCGGGAAAAGTATTTACTGAATATGGACGTAAACAGTTACAAATTCATAATGAAGAAGTAGCTACTAAGCTTGGTGCATTAATAAACAACAATCGTAATTGGGAAACAAATCCTACTATATTAGCACAAGTAAATGCTTTGACAGATTCATTGTCAGACAATGACATTACAGCTAAAGAGCTTCGAATAGAACAAGGTCGTCAGCAAATGGCTAAGGATCTTGCAAGTGGTGAATGGACTCCAGCCGATTTTAACGAAGCTACAGCAAAATATCAAGCATATTCAAAAACAGGAAGGACAACAGGAAATGTTGATCATCCTGAAGATGAATTTATTTATCAATCTCCTGTTAAGTTTGATATGTCAGCTTATGCCGGAGGGTTAGCTGCACAAATGAAAGGTCGTGATCATATATCTCAACAAAACGGAATGATAGTAACTAAAAATTATGTTGAAGATGAACAAGTGTCAGCTAAAGCTCGTGCTGCTATTGCCGGAAGTGAAGGTCATAAAATAGCAAGAGCCTATAAAAAGCTTGTTGAACAAGGTGATTCAGAGTTCTCAAGCTTACAAGACTTTGTAGAAAAGAGCATTCGTGCAAATCTTGGTACCGATACTCAGTTTAAAGATATTCCGGTTACCAAAACAAGTGCTGATGGATCTGAAAAGCAAGTTAATTTTATTGATCCTTACAAAGAATATATGTTACCTGTACTTAATCCATCACAAAAAGCCGGAGGATATGTAAAAGGAGCTCATATTTTTGGAGGGTTTTCACCTGATGGCAAATCATTTAATGCCGGAGAGAATGGCGTTTATGTTCGTTGCAACAATGGAGTAATTAAAAATTTGATTCAGTTTAAAAACGAAACAATGGAAGCGGCAGTGCCTAATGGTACTGATAAAATCTATAAGGGCAAAACAGGTGCATCTTATTTAGTTGCTCCTACGCGTATACCTCTTAATGAAAAATCATTACACGATATGTTCAATGATTATGATTATCAAAAAGAAGGAGGAGCTATACCTGGCGATGAATTACATCCGGATTATAAAGGAAAAGTTAAATATGAGTTGAACGGAAAAGGAGAAAGAACAGGATACGTAATTGTAGAAACAGCAATACCTTTACATGCCGCTTCTGTAACTGAACAGCAAATGGTTGATTTTAGTGCTATTTATCAATCACCAACAGTAAATCAATCTTATCAGCAAATGAAAGCTTTGCAAAAAAGTATTGTTGATAATGGAAACGGAACAATTAGTGTTTACGATCAAGTAAAAGGTCAGTGGGTAATTCAAAAAAAACAATAAAATATGTCAATAGCTGATTTAGCAAATGGAAATGGCAAAAAGCCTAAAGTTGATGAAACCGGAATGGTTATCAGCAACGAAGAAATGATGCAAAGAATTAAGTCAGGAAAGGCTAAGATTATTGGTAGTACTGATGGGTTAGGAACTCCTATAAGCGAAACTGTTCGAACAGCTCCAGAAAATGCTCCACCGGCACCGGGAGAAGTTGGTTTTATGGAAAACTTCAGCAATCGATTTCAGATTGCCATGGATTCCGTTCAAAAATCAATGTATCATAAACTAAATGTTGATTCAGAAAACGGTCAAGGGCTTGGAGCTATTATTGAAGATATTGCTGGAGATCAATTTTGGGACGATCGTATTAAAGCGCAAGATGCTGAGATTAGCGAAGAAGCAAAACGTATTAAGCAAATTAATGAAGATAATACTCCATTAAGCGTTTCTAATTTTCTTAAAAAAGGAAGTGACTATATTCAAAAAGATCTTCCTGAATTACTTGGTTCATCAGCCGGATTAATGGGCGTTTCATTAGGTGCAGGCTTAGCGGGGTCTCTTGCGGCTGGACCAATGGGTGCATTTGTCGGAATGGCAGCGGGAGCTTCAGTAGGACGTTATACCGAGTCATTAGCTGAAGCTGGTGATGCTTATGATGCTACTATGCAAGCTTTAGTTGATCATAATAAAACATTGCCTCTTGATAAACGAATGAGCAAAGAAGAGATGCAGAAACGTGCATTGGTAGCTTCTGATGGTACATTCAATAAAAACATGGCATTACTTTTACTTGACGTACCAGCGGCTATGTTATCGTTTGGTATCGGAGGTAAAATGATGACTAATATTTTTAAGAAGTCTGCATTATCTCAAATGGTTGGAGAAACTATAGCTACTAACTCATTGGCTTCAGCCGGAAAGACTGCCGCAGAATTGGGGGCTGTTTCTGCCATGGAAGGAGGTGAGGAAGGTCTTCAGTTTTATATTCAAAATCAAGAATCAGCAAAAGCTTTAGGCAAAGAATACGATCCTTCATTAGCTGAGCTTTGGCAAAATGATGAATTCAGACATTCTGTTTATGGCGGTATCGCTTTAGGTTCATTGATGCATACAGCAGGTCATGTAGGCGGTCAAATTAAAGATCGTTTTCAAGGAATTACTTCTGAAAAAATGGCTAAGAAGCTTCAGCAAGATACACGTATAGCAACAATGTATGATATGCTTGAACGCGGAAGAGAGCATGAACTTACAGGATGGATTAAAAGCTGGGGTGATCCTAAAAACGGGCCATTATCACAAAATGGTCGTGCTAACCCTGAAGAATTAAAAGCTCATACTGATCAGATGCTTGATGAAATGAAAAAGGCTAAAGAAGCTTATTATTCAGTGGAGCATAACTTTAATGAAAATGAGCGTAAAGATGCTTTTATTCATGCCATGAATCAGGTTCACAATGAAGAAGAAATTAAAAAGCTTGGTGCGGCACCGGGAGCTGAAGATCAAGTTAAGGCTCGTCAAGTACTTGCAGCAAGCAATAAGAATTTAATTACCATTCTTTCTGACATTAAAAAAGCCGGAAAGGATAAAGCTAAGCTTGATGAATTAAAAACAGAATATCATGAAGCAAGGCAATCTAATGCATTGCTTGTTGAAGGATTTGAAAAAACTTTTAATAATGCATCACCGGCAGGGTTAACTGTATTGGACGCAAAAGGTAAAATGGCGGCTAGGGCAGAAATTAAAAAACCAGGAGTGTTAGAAGAAGTGCAAGCTGAACTTGCAGGAGAAAAGAAAGATGAAACAAAAGCTGAAAAAGGAAAATCAGAAACTGCTAAAGGAAAGACAGAAAAAAAACCTGAAAGTAAAAACGCTAACGATATTAACAATGATTCTTCTGATGATTCTTCAGATGATAACAGCGGATTGTTTTTTGATGAAACCAAACCTGTAGTTTTTAAAGCAGGAGAAGAAAAAGAAACTTCCCCAAAAAATGAATCAAAAAAAGAAGAAGCTCCAAAAACATCTGAAGCTGAAAAGCCAAAAGCCGAAGTTGAAAAGAAGACTCCCGCTAAAAAAATTGATGATAGTGTGTTTGAAGCAACTAAAGACGAGTTAAGTCAAAGTGAGCTTGAAAAGATACGATCAAAAGAAAAAAAGATTGAACATCCGGATGGAACTGTTACTACAGTTAAAAATGGAAAAGTAAAAGATTTGTTAGGTGTTACCGATGATGATCTTTCCGATTTTAAAGGTTCTGTTGAAACAGGAAAAGATAAAGAAGGAAACAAAACCGGACTTACAATTCAAAATGGCAAGCTTTATCAAAATACATCTATCACTAAACCGGACGGAAAAACAGAAGTTGAACGACAAGAGAGGTCGATTCCTGTGCATGAAATGAAAGACAAGCATGGTTCTCGTTACCTTGTTGCTTTTGAAGAGCCGGAGCAAAAAACAAGTAGAGAAGATGGAGAATCCTATACAAAAGGGATTGGATATCTTATTCCTGTAAATGAAAAAGGAGAGATTAACAGAAAAGGTATTGTTAACTTTTATGCTCAACGAAAATCATTAAATACTAAACTTTCAAAAGGAGAAAACGGAAATGTTAAAGGACGTTTCTTGTATGATGATTTTGAAACAATAAAAAAAGATCTTGGCTTAGAGCCAATGAAAAGCACTAAAGAAAAAGCCGAAACTGTTGAAACTATTAAAGAAAAACAAGAAAAAGAATTAAATGAAGGAAAAACACCTAAACTTCCTGATTATTTAAAAGAAGAATTTGAAAGAACCATAAATGCAAATAAACAATGGCTTTCAAAAGTAAGAGAATTGGCTTATGAAGGCTATACAAGACTAGAAATAGCAAAAAAATTAGGTATTGACAAAGAAGTTGTAAATGCATTAAGAGCATGGATGAATATACCTTCAATGGATCATAAGACAGAATATGCAGAATGGAAATCTAAAATAGATTCTATTAATGAAAAGTATGAAAAGTTATTAGAAAAAGCCAAAACAGCTGAAACTGTAGAAGCTGAATCTTATTTACAAACCATTGGAACTAACGGAAAGCCTCGTTATTACAGAGTTTCTTCTGAAGGAAAGAAAACGGTAATGAAAAAAGCAGAAGCCGAGAAAATAGGATTAGATAAATTTAAAAAGGAGGGAGCTAAGAAAGCCGCGAAAAAAGCTGAGCCGGTAGAAGCTCCCACCAAATCTACTCCATTTGATATGGCTAAGCAGTATTCTTTTAATGGACAGCCATATAAATTTATTAAGTCGTATTTAAACAAAAACAAAGAATTTGTTCATCAATTCCGAGAAGATCGTCCTAACGGAAAAATGATCAATATTCCTCAATCAAAAGCTGACAGCGTAAAAGAATATACTGATTTATTTTCTGAAGTGGAGTCTGATCCATTGCCATCACTTGAAGGAAAAGGATCAATGGAAAAGCATGCCATACTTGCTGAGCATCTTAAAAAAGGAAACATTGTTATTGGAGCCGTAAAAGGAACTGATACAACAAAGCCTTATGTAGAGTTTGAAAATGGTGATACTGCTGAGATACCATTTATTTACAATAAGTTTTTACCAAAAGAAGGGCAACAAGTTTCGTTAAAGTTAAACGAACCTGCAGAAGGTGTTGAGATTACTGATGGTGGAGGAAAGATAATTAGCGAATCTGTATTTGATGGTAAAAAATGGATGTTTGTAAATCCAGCTACAGGTGTATTGTATGATTCAAATATTCAAGTAATAAATGCTGATGGTAATGTTGTTTCAAATATTGCTTATTATGTAAAAGACGAATCAAGTAAAGCAAGACAAAATCCAAAATCCAAAATCAAAAACCAAAAAACAACGGTTACAAGCCCTTTAGAAGCGATTAACGAGCACAACAAAGCCTCATTGATAGATAGAGCCTCTAAATGGGTTGAACGCATTCAAGAGCAACGTAAAGCGTTAAAAGAAGCTCCAACTAAAAGTAAAGGTTTAAAGTTTCAAAAAGATAATGCCGGCAGTCCATTAGATGCTATTAATAACCATGATTCAGGTGGATTGTTTGATAATCTTAGTCCAGAAGTAAAAGATAAAGTTCTTTCATTATTAGAAAGCGCAGGGCTTTTATTTATTAAAATCCTTAAACAAACAGCAAATCTCAATAAAGCAATTCGTGAATTTAGCACTAAGTTAGAGTTAGGATTACCGGAAGAAGGGTTGACTGAAAAGCAACAAAAAGAGCTTATCAAGCAATCTAAAAAAATGATTAAATCTTTCGGAACAGAAAAAGGAGATCTTACAGACGAGCAACAACAAATGATAAATATTGCATTGTCTGTGCTTTCTAAATATGCGCCTGAAGAGCTTGACGATACAGAAACGTCTTCTGTGCTTAAATGGAGCGATGCAGCTAAAATGGAAGCCTTTCAAAATAAAATCAAGCATATTATTCGATCGATTGAAGGTGTTGAATTTGAAGTAGCTGTCAGAGCTTTAATGAACCATTCAAGTAAAATTTCTTTAGAGGAAGAAAGAAATCTTACTGAAGCTTATTTGGGAGATAAATCAGAGTTGCATCCAAGAGTAAAACAAGGATTAATTGATTACGGTGTTACTCCCGAAAATCTTGTTTCATTGCATAGCTACTACAAATCAATAGTTCTTTATTCCTGGAAGTATTTAAAAAATGTTGATGGGACATGGGGTATTGGAGATTCAAATAAAAGCACTGTTGATAAAAAGACGGCTGATGAGTTATTGAATGATTACTTTACTGACGAATTAAAAGAAAAGCTAAGAGCTACCAAGACGTTAAAAAACAGTAAAGGCGAAGATGTTGAAGTTTCTTATTATACTCGACTTGTAAAAAAATGGAAAGAACAACGTAAGTTTTACGCTCAGAAAAGAAGAAGTTTAATGCAAGACTTAGCTAACAATAAGTTTGCAAAAAATTATTCTGAAATAATGCAAATAGAAGCCTATAAAAAAGCTTTTGTTGATACAGGACTATTAAGAGCTAAAACATATTATGCTTCAATACAAGATACAATAAAAGAAGTTGAAAAAGTATTTAATAACAAGTTTGAAGCTTTATCTAAAATTACTGACGAATCAGAAAAGTTAAGAAAATCAGCAAATCTTGAACGAGCAAAAGCTAAAATTATCAAAGCTTTAAATGAAGATAACAATAAGGTATATAAAGCAAAAAGAGATATTGCTGAAGAAATTGCAGAGCTTGATAATAAGCTAATGCAAGAAATTACAGGTATGCCTAAAGAAATGATATCATCATTATTTGATGCTCATTCAATAAATAAACATAAAGTTGACTATGTAAAAAAGTTAACTGAAGATTTTTCTTATACAACAGAAAACAACGAAACTTTGTGGAAAATATTAAGACCGCAGCAACAACGTTTTCATGAAAAGTCAAGCGTAATTGGTACTGATGCATTAAATCATCGTAGCGTAGAAGATTGGATTGAATCTTATTCATTAAATGAAAAAGGAAACCGTTCTTATGCTAATGAAATAAGTATTGATATTGCTATCAATAGAGGTGAATCGTTAATGTCTCTTGCCTTTACCGGAACTGACAACAGTAGAAAAGATGCAACAAGGTTTTTATCTAATATTGAATTAGCTTCTCGAAATATTGTATCTGAAGAAGTCCAAAACAATCCGCGATTTGCAAATAATGATTTTGTAAAAGATCATGCCGATCATGTGCCGGTAGTTGAAATGTTTTCTGATGTTTCAAATCCATCGCAAGATAAAGATGTTACATCAGATAAAATGACCATGTTTGATATGTGGGCTGTTCAAATGAAATACTTTGAACAATCTAAAAAAGACAAAAATGGAAAGTCTAAATTTAAAATGCATATTGGACAGCTTGGCGATAGTTCATTAAAAATGTATGTAGAAGTAGAAAGAAAATCTACTGAAGATGCAAAAGCTAAAGCTAAAGAACTTGGATTGTTAAAAGATCGTGATGCTCGTATTCAATCAGAAATAAAAACTGTTAAGTCACTACTTAGCAATCTTGCATTAAAAGGATTGATTGTTGATACTTCATCATTGCAAGATTTAGCAGAAAGCTTTGTATACAACTATATGGTTAATCGTCATTTCTTAGATGAATACTATAAAGATGTAAATGCTTTTAAAGACAAAAACGGAAACATTAAAATGGTTGCCGTTGCGAAAAGAGATAAAACAGGTGGCTCTCCGGGCGTTCAGTTAGCTAATGTAAAAGGAGGTATTTATGACCTTAAAGATACAAAGCCAGGAAAGCACAATGTTTTTATTGCTGATGATGAAAAAGAAACCGTTAGGATAGCAAAAATACTTGAAGAGGGGTTTCATGAATTTAAAGATGTAGAGCTCACCAATGGATTTACATTTCATTCTGAAGCTTTTGATGAAGCTATAACAAAAAGCAGTGGAGACTTGCTTGGTTCCGGGCCTTCAGGTAAAATGGAAGGTATTAGCAAAGCTATTTATTCTGATAACGATTTAGAGCATGGACGTGTTATTATCAAGTCCAATAGTATTGTATTGACTAAAAAGATGGCTGAAATGTCACCAGCATTAATGCAGATCTATAAGATGATGAATAAGCCGGGCAAGCCTATTCATCGATTTACATTTACATCTTCAGCAAAAGCAGTAGGAACGCTTGGTCCGGTGAAAGAAAACAAAATATTCAATACAAATATTTTCACCAATAAACCAAACATTTTCGAAGCTGATAGTTCTAAATATTTAGTACAACAAGACCTTACCAATCCTACTGTATTCAATGAAGAAAAAATGCCTGTACAGGTATTTCGTTATTTAACAAACTTTGATTCGTTTGATAAGATTTCAGACATCTATAAAGAAATTATGACTGAAAATGCTGTCAAAACAGATAAGTTTTTTGCATCTATAGGAACAAAAGAATGGAAAGATAAATTGCTATCACAGCTTGATGATACTCCGCAAAACCAACAAGTAAGAGAATTGTTAGCAGATGAAAACGTTACCAGAGATCATCCTACTATTAAAGCTATGGAAGCAAATCTTCTAAAATCCATAGTTACCAAAGATGTATTTGACCGAATAGCAAATAAATCAAGGATGATTGAAATGCCGGATTATAAAGTTGATTCAAAACTAAAAGGGATACGTATTGAAACAACGAATGGCAAAAAATCAATTGGATTGCCTCAAGCAATGGTAAGCTCTGACTATAAAGATCAACTTATCAATATTGGTGATAAAAAAGTAATGTTTATTGTTCGCGTACCAACAACCGGAATGCATTCAATATCGCTTGTTGAAGTAGTTAATTTTTTAGATCCAAAAATGAAAAATACTATTATTACTGATCGAGGAACACAACAAAAAGCCGGATCAGATAATGATGGTGATGCTCGTTATGCGCTTTCATTATTTAAAGGGAAAAACCTTTCTAAAAAAGAAAGATTAGCTAATGACGTTATTCGTCATATGATTGGAGAGTACACCAAAGTAGAAAACTTTGATTTACTTAATGAACCTATTAATACAGCAGCAGTTGATAAAGCAGTTGAAGCAGTAGAAGCTAAGATTGGAGGAAACAATGAAAACAAAATGGACATTTACATGTACTCTGACATGATTAAAATGTTCATTAATAACAGTGAATCACAAACAGGAATTGGTCATGCTGCAACATTTAATGCTTTTCATCAGTATGCTAAAAAGTTCAAGTTTACTGTTAAGACACCGGTTACCTTAACAGATTTTATTACAGGAAAAGAAGTAACAAAAAGTAGTTTTGCTTTACCTGAAGATAAAAAAGAAGGTTTAGCTATAATGGCAAAAGTGGCAAACATTACAAACATCATTGTAGACAATCCAAACTTACAAATGATGGATAGATCAGGATTGTCTACGGCTACTGTTACGCCATTTATGACATTGCTTTCTTTAGGGTTTAACTATGAAACAGTAATTAATTATTTCAGATCGCCGGTAGCGCAAGACTACATTAAGTTTATGCGTGAAAAAGAAAGTCCGTTAATTGCAAAAGAAGATTCTAACGAATGGGATTTTCTGTATAATAAGTATGCCGGAATGACAAGGCAAGATGCAATTAATAACGAAGTAACAAGCAAAGAAATTAAGCAAATAGAGCACCTTAAAAGCATTATTGCATTAGGTAATGATGTTACTAACATTGCTCGTATAGTTAAAGCTAATGAAATAGCTCCAACGCGATTTGAAGATTTCTATAGTGTATTGTCTTCAATGTTAAACATTAAGAATTTAAAGATTAATATTTCAGAATCTTTCTATAAAGACAGAAACAATTACCATTCATCAATTGCTCCGCTGATAAAATCATTACAGCTTATTCAAAACTATTGGGAAAAGTCAATATACCTTAACCCTTTATTTGGACGTACACGAAAAGCAAATGGTGATGCACATGGTATTTTAAGTATGTTTGAAATGAACTCTAAACGATCATTATTTGGGTACAATTCAAGATACAAAGAAAATGGAATTGAAAAAGAAAAGTTCGAAACTATAAAGCCAAAAGAACTTGAAGCGTTTAAGCGTAATGTAGATCAATGGATCATTCAAAGAGCGTTGAATATTACAGAGTCGCAAAAAGAAATGCAAGAGAGAAGCCTTAAAATATACGAAGAGCATATCAAAGGAACGCCTCTTGCAAAAGCATTCAAAGTTTTCACTAATAAAAACTTCGGGAAAAGACTTGAAATAACATCAGCATTAACATCAAAAGATGTAACTATCGATCAGGTTCAAGACTTCAGGGATGAAATGGCTAAGCTTCCGTTAGAAGTGCGCTATGAATTAATGAAACATCAAGTAATGTCATTTGGAACATCTATTTCAACAAGAAATGGAGGCTTTATGATATTATTTGACAAAGAGTCTAATCAAATATTAAGTCAAAAAATATCGTCCATTACAGACAATCTTTCAGACCTTTCTTTTATTCAGAAGTTCAATTTGTTTAAAGAGTTTGCGGCAGCAAATCCGGCAATACTTCCTGAGTCAAGATTATCAATTGTAAATAATAAAGTATTTGCAAGAGATAAAAACGGATCAAATGAAGTGGCAAGACAAAACCTTCCATTTGCAGTTAAAGTATTTAATGCTGACAATAATAAATGGGAGGTATGGGGTATTAACGTAGCCGGAACAAACAATTACAGCAAGTTGATTACAGTAAGTGAAAAGAATCCAAAAGCATTATTTACTATTGATCAGCAATTAAATTATAAGTTTCAAAACAATAAAAAAGAAATAAATAATGAAAAGTTAATTGAGTCTTTGAAAAAAGAATTACATTACTTAAATGAAAAAAAATTAGTTGAAATCAATAAAACATATAATTTATTTATAGATGGAACAGAAAAAATTAAAGTAAAAGTATTGTCTTTTGTTAAAAATAAAAATGAAAAATTTATTATAGAAGTTCAAAATATAAAAAACAAAAACATTTATCACTATGTAGTAGATCAATTTGGATATGGAGAAAAAGCAAATATTGAAATAGACAAAAAAGAAGTTTTTGATTTAGACGAAAACTATAAAAAAGAAATAGAAAATCAATTAAATGAATTGCTTAATCAATCTTTTAAACAGCAAGAAGAAAAAGCAGAATTAGCAAGTCAGCAAAAAGCAATTGACATTTGGCATGGCAATGGACATAACACTTCTATTGGCCCGGATGTTCAGCTATCTAACCTTGCTCATAGACCATTTAGCATTCGTAATCCAAGATTGGATAAAGTACTTTCTTATTATTCTGTAGAACATGCTTATCAGACTTACAAATCAGGAAAGTTTGATGAAGCTATTTACAATAATCCAGCATGGAAACAAGGAAAAATTGTAAAAGGGGCTAAAACAAATAAAGCTACCAACTATGACTTAATGAGAACTTTGCTGATTAAATCTTTTCAGCAAAATCCTGAAGCACTTGAAACGTTACTTAATACCGGTAATGTTCCGTTCTCGCATAGTAAAGCAGATGGTTTCTGGAAGTTAAAGTTTCCTCAATTGTTAGAAGAAGTACGTGCTTATTTCAAAAAGCTTAAAAATCAGTTTGAAGGACAACAAGAAAAGCTTGCTTCTTCAGATCCTGAATTGAATGAGTTTATTCGCGCTCGATTAGCTAAGAAATTCCCAAATGTTCAATTGTTTAATTCAAGGGAAACCTTCGAAACATTCCTTGCTAAATATCATAATGGAGAACAACTTGACATTAATGCTGTAGGAGCTGCTATTAGCAATAGTGTGTTCATTGATGAAAAGAAAGCTTTTCAGTCAACAGCAATCCACGAACATGCACATATTTATTGGGATTCATTGCCGGCTGACGACAGAACAAAGCTTAAAATATTAAAGTTTGTAAAAGAAGTATTTCCAAATATTACTGATCCTGCAGAAATCGAAGAAACAGCAATTCAAGTTATTGGAGAAAAAGGAGTATTGCTTGCTCAGCAACAGCTTAGAGGTACTATGCTTGCTCGATTAAAAGGAATGCTTGAAGTATTTTGGCGTAAAGTAAAAAATGCTTTTGGCTTACTTAATGGAAAAGAATCGATCGATAAAATCCTTGATGATATCTGGAATGAAGGAACCGCTGGCAACAAACAAACCACAATAAAATTCCAAAAACAAACAGGAACAAAAGGGGCGCAATCAAACTTTTCAGAAGTAATGAAAGGGCTTGATAGCATTTCTAGTCGTGTTACAATGGAGGAAAATGCTGAATTAATAAAATCTTTTTCTACAAAAGAAGAAAGAGAAGAATGGGAGCATAAATTTAAAAACTCCATAATCGAAAAAACAGCATTACCTATTGCTAATGGCAAAATACAATACAAGTATTTAGTAGCTCACCACTATCTTGTTGATGGCAAAAGCTATATAAGTGCAACCGAAGCAAGAAGAATTGGTCAGCCTGAGCTTTATGACATTCCTTTTATTAAAAAAGAAGGTATTGACGAACGTGGATTTACTGATGCAGACACAAAAACATCTGATGATTACAGAGCCAAAAATATTGGTACTCCTATTCATAAAATCATGGAAGATGTTTTTGGTAATGGAATGACAGTAGAAGAAGCGTATAAAGAAGCTATTGATGAAAACAATCCTAATAGGCTTTTTGAAAATACACCGCTTGAAGTTATCAAAGATTTAGTTGAGCAAGTTGATGAACAAATATTCCAGCCATTACGTGAACAAGGTTACGAATTTAAGCATGAACAGAAAGTAATCAACAAAGGGTTATGGACAGGAACTGCTGACGTTGTAGCTGTAGGTGTTAATCCTATCACCGGAGGAACGCAAGGAATTATTATTGACTACAAAACATCGGATAAAAGCATTTTACGTGATGGCTATGATAAGCCAAGAGGCGAAAAAAGAGATAAAAGTTCTAAAAAGCGTGAACATCAAGTTCAGATGGGAATGTACGCTAATGCTTTGGCTCAACCAAATGGAAAGTTTCCGGGACTTAATGTAACCTCTATGTGCATTGTAGGGTTACAATACAAACTTGACGGAGACAAATCAAATAGAAAAATAAAGTCGGTTTCTGTTACTACTGATTGGACTGATAACAATGATGAAGTACGTGAAATGGTAGCTGAAATGCATGCTGGTCTTGAAGATAATTTAATGAAAGGACAGTCAGATTCTCATTATGTTGATCGAGCTACTTATGCTAAAGATTCAGGTGTAGAAGATGAGCAATTTATTCAAGATAGCATTACAGCATTTCGACGTGTATGGAATTTGATGCAACTTGATCGAAAAGGAATGAGTATGCAAGAACACGCTTTAGCTCATTTAGGAGAGCCCGGAATGCCTATTACTATGGAAGAGTTTGCTATGGGAATGATGTTTTGGGGAACTACTGAAATTGATGGAATGAATCGCCTTGATGCTTATGAAAAGACTGGTCAGCTAAAAATGAAAGAAGCTCATTCTTCGGCTTTTGAAATGGCAGATCCTATTAATGGAGAAGCTAAAGCAAGAGCATTCATTGGTCGCTGGAATCGATTTAACAAAAACTATCAAGCGTACCAAAAAGCACATGAGGAGATTACTCGTCGTATGACTAATTCGAATATTGAAGAAATGGATTATGAGGAGTTGTTAAAAGAGTATAACGAAATGGCTAAAATGGACTCTGTAGCATTCAATAATATTGCTATGGCTAAGTACAATGAAGCAATTATGCGTAAAGCGGCAGAGCGTCAAATGCGTCAAGAAGTAAGCAAGACAGAGCTTAAAAACACTGCTGACATTGATAAGTATGATGTGAAGTTTACTGCATTGTCTGACTTTTCAAAAGAGCATCCGGTTGTTCAAGATATGGCTAAGGATTATTACCGTATCATGCGTGCTTCTCAATCAGAAACTAAGCAAATTCTTGAAAAGATGAATAAGCTTGGCAAAGATGTTATTCAGGATTACTTGGTACGTAATGGAAAAACTGATGTTTGGAATAGAATCAAAGCATGGATTAATCCAATTATTGACAATCAAGAATACTTTGCTGAACTCTGGGATGACGAAGGAAATATGAAACTTTCTACTGATCCATCATTGAGTACAGCACAGAAAGCATATTTGAAGAATTTAGAATCATTTAATACCCGTCGCGATGTGGCGGCTATTATGGGTGATAAAAAGCCTAAAAAGAATTCAGGGTTACACTTACATGAAGATACTTTCGAATCTTTTATGAATGCTAAGAAAATTGGTGGATGGACTGCAGGGGTACTTTCATCATTAAAAACTTTCATGGGAGCTAATTACTATGTAGAAGAGGTTAAAATACCTGTAACGACTGTTTCCGGGAAAAGACTTATGAAGCTTGGTGATTATCTTAACTACCTTGAAGGTTCATCAGAATCGACCTTTGATAAAGGAAAGAAAATGACAAAAGCTATTCTTCAAGCAAGAAAAGCTAAACGTGCCGGTTATCACCTTGACATTAATGGAGCGTTAAACGCTGCTGATCCTATTGGCGCCGATGAAATGGGTTCTACCTACAAAATGGTTAATGGTGAATTGCGTCGCCAATATTTAACTGATATGGGTAGCAAATCTATTGATCGTAATATGAAGATCAAATCACAATGGCACTTTAACAAACCTGATAAATTCAAGTACACTAAAAATGTGCATCGTGCAGCGACTCAGTTTGTAAAAGACATGATGTTTGAAAAGCATTTACAGGGCTATGATGACAATGGAAACATTGATCATTCAAATGCGTTGTTTACTAAAATCCTTGCACTTCAGGGATGGGCTCAGCTTAATCAAAAAGAAAATACGGCTAAGATGATGGACTTGTTTGTTGATGGCAAAATATTAGGTATCAAGCAACCAAGTGACATGGGAGAAGGAAAAGATAAGTTCATGGACTTGCTGTTCTCATGGACGTTCTATACTACAATGCCTTTTAACGTACCATTAGCCGGATTTAACGTTGTCATTGGACAAGTAAATAATTTTATTAATGGCAAAAGTGCAAATGCTTTAAAAGGCAATAAGCGATATTTGAAAGATAGAGCTAAAGCTTCAGCAATCCTTGATCACTTAAAAGTAGTATCGGTAAATGAAGATATCAATCCTTATGATACTATATCTTCTCACTTTACAAAATCTGCTATGTGGATGATTGAAAAAGGAGAAGAATACATCCAGGGATCAGCGTTCTTAGGAGCAATGCCTGATGATGTATATGATTCAATTGTTGTTGCCGAAGATGGAACAGTAACAATTCCTAAATGGACACAGCAAGAGCAAGAAGAATTTGTTGCTCAGCAAGGTAAAAAGATTACTGATATTCAAGGTAAATACTGGGAAGGCGATAAGCGTTTATATGGATTATTTGCTACATGGAGGCTTATGGGTCAATTTAAAACATGGCTTCCTGATACATTGCGTTTATTTTTTAAAAAGGAAGAAACTAATATGTACGGGGATCGAAGCAAAGGTATCTTACGTACTACTGGAGAGCATGGATTAACTTTAATTCGCGCACTTCGTACAATGTCACTTCAGCCGGTAAAAGATGGCTTTAAGTTTATGTCAGAAAATTGGAATAATGACAATGATCCTGATGCAGTAAATATGCGTAGAGAATTAAAATCATTATGTTTGATTGGCGTTATGGTTGGAGCGTATGCTATGCTTCATGGTGATAGCCCTGAAGAAAAGAAACGCGGAGAAACAATTATCAAATTAATCAAACAAATAATGGTTCCGTTTGATTTAGATACATGGAAAAGCATTGCTACTATTCCGGCTACTCGTACTGTAGGCTTAATTGCTGATTTAATACATCAAATCTTTACAATGAGCGTATATGAGAGAGCTTCAGAATGGGGCGAAAAAGGCGATGTTAAATTCATTGATACAGCTTCTAAGCTGGTCCCTTATTCAAGGGTAGCAAGCACAATTGATCAATATGCAGGGCTTGGCATTATGAAAAATCCTACTTATGGTAAAAAACATTAATTTTGAATCATGGCACTAGAAATCTTATTCACCGCAATACAACACAGTCAGAAAACATTATTTGTTTATGACGAAACAGGAATCTTTGACCCCTCAACACGTCCGACGTCTTGGGGGATTAATGGTCTTGCTGATGCTCAGCCAAATATCGCTGACATTCAAGATATCCTTGACACCAAAGGAATTGTAATTGTTCTTTTGCAGAATGGCATAAGTTACAATTACAATAAAACTACAGCTGAGATTCTTGCTGTAGGGTTTCCTAATATTTACCGTCAAAAGCTTGTCCTTGAAGCCGCAGACTTTGGGCTTGAAAAGTTCACTGACGGAAAAGCAACATTAATTATTCGTGTTTCCGGGAAGCATGAATATACTTCAGGGTCAGGAACCATTGAAGATGGCTTTACAAGCGAAAAATCAGAGATTTTATACTTTACAAAAGGTGTAGAATGCTGTGTTGATACATTGGCAAGTAAAGTTGATTGGACAAGTCGTGAGAAGTTTTGTAAAGAACCGACTGTAAAAGCGTTTGTTTCAGCTCAAGATCATTTAGGAATACTAAATGCTTTTGTTTCTGAAAAGAACTACATTAAAGCTGATTTAGCTTTAAAAGAACTTCAAACTATTTGCACTACTCAAAAAGCCTCATGCAATGCTTGTTAATTACCATACATATAAAATCAGCAGAAACACTAATGGCAATAGCTCTTACGGAGTTTCAAAGATTGTTTATTATGATGAAAATGGCACAATACAGATAGCGTTTCTTCCCGGAACGCCAATACCATTTTCCTCCACTGAAGCTATTGCAGATGCTATTCAGGCGTTTGGGTGTAGAATAAAGCCTAAAGTGAAATATAAAAACAATGAGCTTACAATACAGCTTGAAAGTTTTTTTATTATTTTGAATATTGGGATTGTTTATATTGAAAACGGGGTCACCAATTACGATGATGTAAACACTGATGAGTTATCTACTGCATATAAGCCTAAACATTCGGTTGTTTATGGATGTACTGATAGTGATGCAATGAATTATTCGCCTACTGCAACAGAAAATGATGGTTCATGCGTATATGCTCCAATATCGGCTGTTGATATTTTACGTAGAAAGACTAATAATTTCAATGCTTCTTTAATTCATAAGGAGCGTTTAGGAGAAAAGGTTTGTTGTTGTCAGCATAGTTTATCAAAGTACTTGGTTAAAGTGCTTAAAATAGCTGATGAGGCGTTTAATAATGATGTATTGCTTCAGGAAGAGGTAAGGTCAAGAGCTATCATTAATTTAAATCCATTGCCAAAAGGTTTTTTTCAAAATGGAATGGAACTTGAATTAGTTATTCAAATGCCTGACACTACTAATTTGTTAAGCATAGCTTCTTTTCCTACTAATTATTATGGAAAAGCATATCCTGAAATAGCAACGCTTATTTCTCAGCAAGTAAATCTTAATTCAAATGATTATTTCTGTATTGCAAACACTCCAAGTTCAGGAATGATTTCAATTTATTCTCCTTCTGGAGAAGCTGAAGCTTTTAATGGCGCTGTTCTTAAAATACAAAAAAATCAAGCTTATGGTTTTGTGGAAAAAAAGAATGTGTTTACTTCAGAGCATCATTTCACAGATGCTATTTATGTAACTGAAGCTTCAACACCATTTTTTTATGGGGGAGATTCAGATAATAATAGCTTGTTTTCATTTTATTTTGACAATGAAACAATAAAACAGCAAACAGCAAATGATTCTTTTTTATTACCTGAAACTATTGTTAATTTAGATACTCAAGAAAGTTATGCAGGATCTTTTAGATCAATTGGTGCAAGATATACTTCAGGAACTAACATGATATCTTCTGCCAATTTAACAAAGAATATCTATGCTGGTACTGCATATAGTTTTGATAAAATTTATGGATTAGAATCATTAGGGTCTAATACTCGAATAGTTCAATTTGGTCAAGATCAAGAAGAAGATTCATTTTTATTTAGCCCAGGATATGATTCTTATATCTGTTGTAATCAAAATGATGGAAATTTATTTTGTTTTAATGTAGTTGAAGGAAAAGTTGCTGTTGTAATTCATACTAATTTAGGAATATGGTCAGTAACATATTGGCCTATTGTTTCTCCAATTGGAGATCCTGTACATGGAAGACCTGTTTTTAATAAAGACATGAACCATGTATTGTTTCCTTATGAAGGGTCTATTTATTGCATAAATGCTTCCGGAGGAATTGATAGGCAAATATTAATGAATACGCATGATTTGTATTCATTAACAATTGTAAATGATTATTCATCAGGAAAGGTAAAAGGCATTGTGATGAATGCTTTGCATAATTATAATACACGAATTGAAAAATACAGTGCTAATTATTTAACATTTTCTGTGCATAATACGCCAATAAAAGTTACAGGTTATACAACCGTTTCTTCTCATGTTTTAAATGGAGGAGCTACAGTTACTTTTATAGATTATGATAATGATGTTTGTAATTTTGATTTTGACAATGAAACATTTGATAAACAAAACCTTAATTTACCTGAGCCATATACAAGTTTATTGTTAGGTTTTTCTGGCTCTGATCATCCTTTAAATCATGGTATTGAATTTCATTATTTGAATGTTAAAATATCAACTCCCGAAGGCGACTATGTTAGGTTTTATGCTTATAAAAGACAAAAGCAACGCGGAATTCAAGGAAATGACTTAAAAGGATTGTGTAATTATGTTTTTAAATATGATGATGCAAACCCTTTAGTTACAATGACAAAATTTTTTGATGACCATAATGGATCAATAATTATTTGGGATTTCTGGAATAATCAATTAACAAGATATGTGTATAGCTTTGGAGGAGGAGATGAAACAGTTTTTAATATTAATTCATCTATCGCAAAAGCTTATGGATTAAATTTTTCAGAAACATTAAATCCACTTCCTTGTATATCTCTTGAAGCTGGTTATGTTCCTGAAGGAATGCAAATTGATGCTGCAGGAGCAAGTGAAGCTTATTTATTTTTAGCTACTGATTCAAGTTCTCCAATATTAATGCAGTTTAATATTGATAATTTATCAGGTCTTTCTTCTCAACGAGAAAATGATCCTATTCCATTTGTTACAGATAATGGATCGATAAACATAACATCAATAACTAAAATTGCCGGAGGGGATAATAAAATATATCTTTTAGGAACTCTTTCTGTAGGAGGTAATGGCTTTGCTGTTTGTGGTAATTCAGGAGAAATTTCTATTACATCAACAACTAATCCAATTGAAACGTTAATTTATACTCATCAGCAATTATTGTTATTGGTGGTGAGTGGAACACAGTTGTTTGCATATGACGTTGACGGATTAAATCCTCAACCAATATTAAATAATGATCACGATTTTACTGGACATGAAGTAAATGCTTATTACGATCGTGGTACAGATACAGTTCTTTTAATTGATGTAACTGACAATAAATTATTTCTTGTAAACATGAATACGCTGTCAATGGATGGTGAAATTCTTGCTTCTTCAATAAATGATTCAATATTGCTTAAAAAGCCATATCATGATTTTAATGGTACTGTAATTTATGCTTCGTTTCAAGATCCTTCTGTTCAAAAAAATGGTTTTGTCAAGTTTGATTTAGTTGATGGTGTAATTGTTGATTTAAATGCTACCTTTAGCCAAGGTCAAAATGCAGTGTATGAGAACGATGTAGACAAATGTTTACCTTTGTCTACCGTGCAAACAATGGTCGATAATTCATTACAACTACTTAGAAACTGTGATATATGATAATATTATTCGTTATGAATGACATTGACACGTTGCTGTCAGTATTATTCGGCGGAGGAGGCGTATTTGGAGTCTATAAATTAATTAGGCTTGGAATCTTAAAAATCAAATCTTATAATGAAAAACGAAAAATGAAATTAGCTCTTATCCAATCATTAAACGAAGAAATTGGAACACTAAAAAAGCAAACAAGTGATGTTGCTAAGGTTCTTGAAAATTTCATGGTTAATTTCAGCCCTAATGGGGGAAATTCAATATTTGATAAGATTGATCGAATTGATAAAAATACTTCCATTAATCAAGCTAATTCGCGTCAAATATTAAGTATGATTGAAGCAAAAGAACGTCCTATTGCAAGTTTTGAAAGTGATGCTAATGGAAACTGTATTTGGGCTTCTAATGAATACTTAAAAATTGTTGGCAAACAGCTTGATGATATTATTCAAAATGGTTGGAAAAACATCATTGATCAAAATGATTATATTGACGTAATGAATGGTTGGCATGATGCTTTATCAGAATCTCGAGATTTCGATATGACATATACGATAAAAACAGTTAACGGACCTAAAAAGGTTCGTTGTATTGCAAAAGTGTTAAAGGACAATAATAAAAGAATCCTGGCTTACTCTGGAGCTTGGTATGAAGTAAAATGATCAAAGGACTTGAATGTTACAAAAAGTATGGTAAGCCTGAAAAGGAAACCAACATGGTTATGTGGGATGTTCCGCAAGAACTTGAAATTGGCGTAATACCTAAAAAGCTGTATTGCAATAAGGATATTATAGAGCCATTAAAACAAGCTTTTAAAAACCTTATAGAACGAGGTTTTATAAAGGAATTAAAAACGTGGGATGGCTGTTTTAATATTCGAACTATTCGCGGGTATGAAAAAAAATATGCGGCATTGATAAAAGCCGGAAAGATTGATGAAGCTATTCAGCTTTTATCAATTCATAGTTGGGGAATTGCTGTCGATGTTAACGTAGCATGGAACCAATTAGGTAAAACACCTACTTTATCAGAAGGCTTTGTAAAATGCTTTACCGATGCTGGCTTTGAATGGGGTGGCAAATGGCAAAGAAAAGACGGAATGCACTTTCAATTAGCAAAACTACCAATATGAAAAAACTCTTAATTCTCTTCTTACTGTTCACGCAAATATGCGTAGCTCAGGTAGTACCAAAACTGTACTACACCTTTGACTTATCTAATCCATTAGCGCCGGCTGTTGGAACTACAAACCTGACAAGTTCAGGTTTTGGCGTATCTACAACAGTCGTAACAAACGGTGTTGGTAAAAGTATTCAAATGCTTAATTCAACACCGTTAAAAGGAGGCAATGCAGCAATTGATACTTCGATTACTATTTCTTTTATGTTTAAACCGGATTATCTATTTAGTACTGTTCGTGATCCTCAATTAATCTCTTACGGAAGTACTATAATTTATCTTCAGTGGCCAAATCTAAGATTCATTACTAAGCTGACAAACGGCTTTACTGATAATTCATTAATTACTCTTGACGGAGTAGGACCAGCAAATTATCAATATTATTTGAATAAATGGACTCATTTCTCTTTTGTATATAACGCCAATACGGGATTCAAAGGCGTTTATGTAGATGGCACCTGTCCTGCAGGGTTTTCAACTGTTTTGACCACCACAGGCGTTATTAGTACCGCCGGGACAGATGTGCTTACTATGAATGGAGGATCTGCTTCGTATCAAAAAGTAAATGGTTGGTATGATGAAATTGCTGTTTATTCAAAAGCTCTTACTTCAGCTCAGGTTTATCAGCAATACACTGACATTACTAACAATCAACATTATTCCGGAGGATCAGCAGCGGCTATACCGCCACCAGCTTTAGTAGTTGCTTCAAAAAGAATTACCGATTATGCTAAAGGATATGTTTTAGGTTCAGGAACTTCATTAAATGCTACCAACTCACCAAGAACTCAGCTTACTTCGTTTCCATTGCCTCGTTTTAAGCCAGGACACACTATGCCGCCAAACATTCCGTGGGTTGATCAAAAATACTTTGCGGAATACCTTCAGCCTAATACTACTACTGATGCTTCTGTTGTAGATTCATCTAAACGTATAATGGCAGAATTGGTAACCAATTGGAATTACTATGCTCTTGTATCAGACCATGTTCAAAATCGTCGTGGTGACTATGCAGATACTACTAATAAGTTTGCCGGTGCGTGGGTAGCTCAAGCCAATAGAAATTCATCATGGAAAACATGTGCAATAAGCTATTGGGATCAAATGAGGCCAAACACAGCCGGATTTTCGTTAACTACAAGTCCATATATTTTAAACAAAAATTTACCACCATTTTACTATTTAAGAAATGGTTCAGGGCAATATTTGGATAAAGCCGGGGCAGTGACAACAGTTGTAGCTAATAGGGTGATATCGCCAATTGCTCCATTTGATTCTATTTATCAAGATGGATTAACGTTAAACACTCATTTAACGACGCTGGACAATTATTTAAATCGTCCATTGAACTATTTATCAGAAAATTGTGAAGTACTGCCTAAATGGAATAATACTGCTTTAAATGCAGACCCTTCTGTTGTAAGCTCTAAGCCTGGATCGCTGACTATGGAAGAGTATCAAGCTATTCGAAGGGCAACATTATTTAAAAATGCGTATGTGGCAAAATTTGGCTCTAATCCAATATTGTCCGGAGCTTCTATAATGCTTTATAACCAAACAGCGTGGGACGGAACATTTGCGGGAATTCAAAACTTTTCTTCTACATGGTCTTATATGCGTGATGCACAAGGCTTGTTTAATGGAAAAAAATATGCTACAATGGATTTGTACGCTCGATGGCCCAACAATTGGCGTAACTGGGTTACTGCATGGCGTGGATTACAGCCATTCCTTGAATGTAGAAACGTAGAACTTGCTGCAGGCGATAGTTTACAAGCTCCATTTATTGGCGCCGGCTGGGATATGGATGAAGAAAAAAACATTCGAAACGGTCAATGGATGGGCTTATTAAAAATTTATGCTTCATTAGGAGCTGAATTTTTTCATGTAGGTTACTTTAATGAAGGAGCAAGCTATAGCAAATCTAACCCTCCAGCTAATCCGCGTGGATATGTAAATCAAATGACAGCTCCTATTTATGTTCAAGCAATTACAAGCCGTTGGGAATCGATATTTAGGCATGGTTCTTACCTTGCCGGGGACGTTCCATTAAGCTATACAACACCTTCAACAGCAAAAAGCTTTTTATATTATTCCGGGTCTTATCAAGTAGTTACTTCAATACGCAACTCTGGTAACGATTACATTATAACAACTACTTATCAGCCAATGAATAATATGGATGGTGGTCAAGATACTATTGTTGATGCTAAAATCACTTTTCTTGGCACTACTTATCAATTTAAATCAAGGCGACAAGGAAGTGTTTATTATTACAATTCAGCTAAAGATGTGTTTTATCAGTTAGATGAATGGCATGAAGCTTCATATCCTGAATGGTGGACAAAAGATATTAAACTTCAAGCTGAAGTAAATGATTATGGTACACCCCCTGTAAAAACGTATGGTCAATCTGGAAATGATTATAGAAATGCTTATTCTGTAATTAGCTATGCTGATACAGCAACAGTATTTGATAGCATTAAATATGTTGTATCGCCACGAACAACAGGAACTCAGTATGTTTGGTTTAAAGCTCGTATCAGAGGTGGATCGTCAGGCGACATTTATTTTAGAATGAATGGAGCTGTAGATACTGTAAAAAACATTACTTCTACTGATTGGTACTGGTACCGATATAATAATGCAACAGCTACAAAGTTTAGTTATAGCTTAACTGCTAATGCAAATAATATTTTATCATTAAAAGTATCTAATAAGTACGTTGAAATTGATGAAATATTATTTACTGAAAATGCTACTCTTGTATTACCGGAACCAAACCTTATCTGCTCGGTTACAGCAAGTATAGTTTTTACTTCAGGCGATTCAGTATTATGTCCGGAGGAAGCGGCAATACTTACTGCAAGTCCTTCGGGAACAGGATATGCTTATGTTTGGAGTAATGGAGCAACAACACAAAGCATAACAGCCTCAAGTACTAATAATTACTGGGTAACTGTTTATGATGATGCTGGATGCTCAGGAATTTCAGATACAGTGAGTATTGTATCTTATGAAAACCCTGCATTACCTACTTTTTCAAAAGGATTAGGTAGTATTTGTTATGGAGATTCTGTTCAAATAATAGGATCAAGTACTACGCCTTCAGTTTCTTATTTATGGTCAACAGGAAGCACCAATGACAGTATTTGGACAAGTATTGACGGGTATTATCAATTAACTGTTACAGACACCAATGGATGTGTTTCACAAGCTGATACATTAATTATTTTTAATCCTATAGCAATAGCTCCTACGTTTAGCGTATCAGGACAAACAACTAAATGTAGTGGTGATTCACTGAAACTATTTTCAAATCAATCTTATGACAATTATTTGTGGTACCGATTAGGAGTAATTGTATCTTCAGATAGTTCTTTTTATGCTAAAAATCCGGGATGGTATTCATTAACGGCTGTAAATGCAAGTGGATGTATTGGCTCTTCAGTAGATAGTGTATTGTTTAAATGGTATAACTGTGATACTTGTGAACGTCCTCGAAATTTGGTGTCAAGTGGAATAACTAAATCATCTGCGACAATTTCTTGGAGTAGTACAACCGGAGCAACATATTTTGTTGTATATTTGAAAAACATTCAAACCGGGAATATCATTAAAAGCACTGTTCCTGGCAACATAAGAAAAACTAAGTTTTCGGTTCTTTCAGCACTTACATATTATCAGTATTATATTGATGCAATATGTAGTAACGGAGAAACGATAAGAAGTACTACAAAAACCTTTAAAACCCCAATTCGATGAAACCTGAATTACTGTATGGATTATCAATCTTGCTTGGCTGTCTTGTATATATGCTTGACAAGTTTAAGGAGCAAAAAGAAAAGTTTTTAGCTGATGGAAAAAAATTTGATTTTGCAGATTTTATTCTTAACAGCTCAACCATTGTTTCTTTTATTACAAGTTTTTTAGCAAACATGGGAGCTTCGTTTATTGTTATTGGCGATGCTGATTCTGGAAATAATATGTGGGCTATTGCCGGCGTACTGTTTACTACAGCTTATGGAGGATCATCATTTACAAGAAAGCGAATGACTACAGCTTCTTATATTAGTAAAAGAAAGCAAGGGTATGATGATACTCTTCAAGAATAACTAACTTGCTCGTCGCGCTAATCAAGATTCGTTATGTAGTGGACTGATTGACCATTGTTAGTATAAAAAAAACCACCTCTGTAGGGTGGTTTTTTAGTTTTATAGCTTTCTAAGATACAGAATTGCGTCAATCAAATCTTTTTTATCGGCGTAAGGTATGATTTCAGCTAAATCTTTTAATACTGTTTGATTGTAAGATTCAACCTTTTTAGCTACTCGAGCAAACTTTTTGTTTAAATATTTGCTTTTAGGAACATCAGCCATAGTAGAATCAAATGCACTTAACGGCATTTTCTTAACTACTCGGTTAGATTCTTCAAGGTACATTGTAGCAAGTTGAACTTTGTTCATTTGATACAGTGCCATAGTGTCTTGCGCTTTTACGCTTACTGATACTGTGATCAGGATTAATAACAGGAGTTTTTTCATCGTAGAACGATTGCATTAAGGGTTAATGATCCAACAAGAATTACAGCTAACGTTTTTAGTAGTTTGTTTTTGTTGGTGTTTTTTGTTGCCATCACATCTAACTGCATCTTGTATGAAGTTAGATATTGATCTTTGTCAAGTGAACTGTTCTGCCAATAGTTTTTGTCGGCAGCCAATTCTTTTGCGTCTTTTTCTTTTTTCTTGACGTAGGTTTCAAGGCTTGTAATTTGATCCTGAAGAGCAATGTTTTCTTCTTTAACTAAATCATAGTCACGAAGCTCAATTAAAGCTTTTAAAGCATACTCTTCCGGAATGCAAACAAATACATTACTTTTTGCCGTATCGGTTTGCGAAAGCGCCGGTAATGCTATCAGCATTCCAATTAGAATAATCAATAACTGCTTCATCATGTCTTTTTTTGCGGATTAAAATTACTTTTTTGCTGTTAGATTCAATGATTGCTTTGAGGGAATCATTTTCTCGTTCGGATTCTTCATACTTGCTTTTAAATTCAGCAGTACGGCGTTGCTCTTCGGCTAAGCGAAGATTTACTTCAGTTGTGGTTTCTTGCCCCAAATTAGGGATTTTATTTCGTTCACGCTTCCATATAGCATAAACAAAGAATAAGCAAGCACCGGCAACAATAAGAATTGTTTTTAATTTGTTGTTCATGTTTATAACAAGTTTTTCATGAAAAGAATTGTCCAGTTTTTTATACAATATACTGGACAATTCTTTACTTGTTTTTAAAGTGCCGGTGCGTCTGAGTTTCCCGAATTTTCGGATGGCTTCACCGTTTCTGTATTTACCTCTTCGGTGGCCAGAGTATCAGTTACTTGTTCTGAAACAACATTTTCAATATCCTTTTCAGTATTGAGGGGCTTTTCGTCCTCTTCATTTGTTCCAGGATTCTCGGTCTGAAAGGTCGCGCTTGGTCCTTCCTCTGTGAGAACGGTAGTATCTTTTTTAAATTCTTCCAAAACTTTTCCATTTTGAGGGTCTGGGGTATTAGAATTAGGTTGATCGTCTAAATTAACCATTTCTGCTTTAAAATCTTTTTCAGATTCTTCTTTTTGAGCTATACTAAAACAATAATCATCTTCAGCTTTATTGGCAATTTCATTGTTAATGATAGCAATATTTTCAAAGTTATTATTTTTTACTTCAACTTGAACGGCATCACGAATTTCAGACAGTTTAACACCAATATACATTGTAGCTAATTCAAGCTCTTGAATAGCTAAATCAAGATATGCTACAGCTTGACGGTTTGCGCCTGCTTTTACATGAATAGAAACTTCTCCCGCTAAGATATTGAAAATCTCTTTTAAACGTGTTCTTTTTCTATTCAACATTACAACTTGATTATACAAGTCGTTAGTATAAACGTTTTCATATCCTGTCAATGTATGATCTTCAACATCGGCTGTCTGTGGAATGTAAACATTGAGATCAGACTGTTTAGCATACGGGCTACGATTTAAGCCAATAGCTCCAATGCATTTTCCAAGCCACATACGGCTTTTTTCAAGTGATGTTGCAACTAATGATGTTGCTCTTGAAGATTTTGTATTATTTACAATTGCTCTTCCTTCATTTTCTAATTGTGAGCGAATTGCACGTAATTGAATTACTGTTTCTTTCATTTGATTAATTTTTAATAAGTGATTTTTATGGTTTAATTATTTTAGGATCGCCATCAATTCCAACAAGTCCGGCTTTTTTAAGATTGCGACGCGCAGTATCTTCTTTGCTTTCTTTTAATAGTTTTTCTGTTAAATCTTCTTGACCAATAACTTCATTATCAACAGTTCTGTTTGGTTGCATAACATCTGTTCCATCAGTAAAATATCCTGCAGCTTCAGCATCTTTTTTATTAACTGATAGCTTTTTTAATGATTTTGCTGAAAAAGTTAATGCAATATCTTGCCAACTAATAAAATTATAAGTTTTTCCTTCAATTTTAATTGTTGTTACAGGGCTTGGCTTAAAAGTAATAATAATGTCACCTACATTATAATTTTTAGGAACATCAGGACCAATTAAAATAATTTTAGCTTTGTATCCACCTTCATAGCGAAGATTTGGATTTTCTTTGAGTTCAAGCTTTGAAGGAATTATTTTAGGAATAATAATTCCTCTTTCTGTAATATGTTCAATGTTTTGCTCGTTAAACTCTTCAATTAAAACAAATCCGCGCTGAGCTGTAGCATTAGCTAATTCAAGAGTAAAAATTTCGACAAATTCTTCAGGCTCTTCTTTTTTATTGCTCATGTCCGGAATAAAAGTTCTTTCTGTTCCGGGTACAAGTTTTGGATTTCCTGTAATTAAAGGTTGCTCTGAATTAAAAATTTCTTTAAGATTACCTTCATTTTCATTGGTTCCTAATTCTTGTCTTAACTCTTCATCAGAGAGTTTTTTTTGGTTTTTTTTCTTGCTCATGTTTTTTGTTATTGATACCATTCAGTTTTATTATGCCAATGTATGATTTTACCATACGATGATTTTACTACTTTGTTTGCCTCTACAAAACAATTACTACCCATAAAGCCTTGATTTGCTGTTGCCGGCAGTGGATTTGACGATTCTAAGATTATGTGTTTTTTATTGATAAACTTAGAATAATCTTTTGATTCATTCCCCCAAAGCAAAAATACTAATTGTCGTGGATGGTTGTTTAAAACTTCAATCACGCTTTTAATAAAGAACTCCCACCCTTTATTTTCATGTGACTTATACTTGTCTTTTTCTACTGTTAACCGTTGATTTAATAACAATACACCTTGTCTGGCCCACCAATGCAAGTTGTTGTTTCTTTCTTTTCTGTTGCCATCCCTCATTTCAAAAAGATTGTCTATCGTTCCGCCCGGATATATTGATCTTTGAATTTCAAGGAAGATATTAAGTAACGGTGGAGGCGTTATGATGCTTTTGGTTGAATAGCATAATCCATCATCAAAAACATTACCGTAAGGCTCCTGACCAATTATTACAACAGCGACTCTGTTCCAGTTGGTTTCTGCGAACGGACGAAAGATTAACTTTGACTCCGGATATACTACCTTTGACTTTCTTGCTGATTTCATGAAAGTCGATAAAGTTTTCATTTCTTTTGTTTGCAGGATTTCATTAATGCTATCTTCCCAAAACAAATCAGGAAACCTTACCAGCTTTTTTTCTTTAGTTCCTTCCATTGCTCGTATGTTATATTTGACTGCAGCTCAATGTCTGAATCACGTTCTATTTTTAACAAACAAGAATCACCCTTAGCCTTATCTTTCATACATCTTTTAACAAACATTTTGTCAGACATTAAATCTTCCTCAGAAAGCAAATACCCAACATTATTATGTGTTGTAATAATTCCAATTTTGGTTTTAATTGTTGCTTTGTAGGTAGTTATTTTAAGGCATTTCATGATAAATGATTGCGTCTGTTTCTCCCCAAATTTTTTCCATTGGCCCGTACTTCCATACCACTGAATCATCTTTGTACAAAGCATCTTTAAATGCTTTGATTAAGTTATCGAGATCAGGCTTTAGTTGGTGTGGTGTACCTATCATGTTTCTCCAGGCACCACCTTTTTTACGCTTACTTTTAGGTACAGCAATAATAAATGTCAATGATAACTTTACGCCTAATTGAATGTTGTTTTTTTCAATCTGATCGCGAAGGCTGTCTTTGTACTCAAAATAACGTACTACAATAGGCCTTTTAGCCCATTTGTCGCGTTGTGTCATTCGAGGCTTAGGAATTGGTCTGATAAATAGCTTTATTCCGTCTTTAACTCCTTCAGGAATGATTTTTGTTTCAGCAATAGGCACAAGGTCTGGTGTACGTAATTCAAGCTGTATACGCTTTCCATTACGATCGAAACCCTTTTTTTCTAAGTCTTCGAAAGACCATTTGAGTTTTTTTGCCATTATTTACCAAGAAATTTTTTAAGCTTAAGAATGTTTTCTTGTCGTTGATCTTCGTTTAGTATCTTAATATCAAATTCAATTTTAATCCCAAGATACATGCAGATTAAAATGATTTCAGTATTTGCCAAACATCCTTCTTTGCGACCTTTTAAAAAACGACTCAAAGACGATAAATGGATTTTTAGCCCAATATCATCTTCAAGTCGTTTAATCAAGTCGGATTGTGTAATACACAATGTTGCCATTTGCATAGTTACGTTCTCAATGACCTTTTTTTGTCCTTTGAGTAATTCGATTGTTTTTTTAGCCATTTGCTATTTTTCTTTGTATCCACTCGTCCGGTGAAGGAACATGTATATCATTTTGAGCAAGAAAGTTAATTACATTGTCAATAAACTCAGCGGTTTGTCGCTTGCTTAATGACGATAATGATTTTGCTGTTCTTACAAGATGCTGTTCCCCTTTTGAATCAATTAATGTTTTGTGATCAACGAGGAAATACCCACAAAAAAACTCGTAAATCTCATCTTTTGTCCATCCACCAAACATTTCTGTTCTCATACAAACTGATTTGATTATCCCTTGCCAGAAATAGCCTAACTGATTTTTGCTTTTAGGCTCTTCGTGTAGCTGATAAACAACATCTATTATTTGTCCTTCAAACTGTTTTAGCTTTTCTGACGAACGTTTAGGATCGAAAGGACGGAATACACCGTCCTTAACGATACCTGTAGTTCTAAGAGCTAGATTTTGGTTTTGCATTTTGTCGCTCTATAAATTCCTCATAACTTCTTTCCTGAAGAAATATTCCTGTTGGATTGTTAGGATCTGGACTACCTGTATATGTGGGAGGAACGCCCATGTCCATAGCAAACTTCACTAATGTTAATCCACCTGACATACTTGTTTGGCGGTCCTCACTCACATAAACTAACTTCCCAATCACGATGAAGAGTTTTTTAATATTTATGATCTCTGTAACCGGTGTTTGATTGCCGGCTGTAAGATTTGCTTTAATTGCTTTTGCGAACAAGTCAACTCTCCAATGCGCTTTTGTAGATAACCAAAATCTTTCTTTCCATTCAAGACCATTTCCCGCTGTTTCCTTGAAAACAACGTCCATGGCAACCGGGGCACCATCTTTGCCGATCATCTTTTGATTTGCCGCGTTCCGTGCGTAACTCATAGATTTAACAACAACATGGTGAACCCCGATCCCCAAGGTTTCTTTAAATGATTTGATTTTTGGTCTCATTAATATGGAACATCATCTTCATCATCACTACTTCCATTTGCCGGAGAAGAGGTAGTAGCTCCACCACCAGCAATTAATTCTTTCCATTCCGGAGAAGCTTCAACATCTTTCTGATCCCAAGAAGTTAAATGTTTGAAAGCTTCAGTAACAGATATTTCTTGATCATTATAAATGCAAGGTGTATTTGGGTCCATTGAAAACACAAATGTTGGGTTCATTAATGGATTTGGTTTAACTCCCGCTGCAGGAATAATGCTTGTTACTTTTTCATATTTTACAGTAGGATCTGATTTTTTAGGAACATGAGTAACAATAACTTGACAAGGCACTTTTCGAAGAAATTTTTGCATGTCAAAGTTGTTAATGATATCCTTGTCTAAAGGCTTGCCAATCCATGATTCAATATGTTTTCTGAAATTAGCTTTTTCGCCAAAGCTAAAAGTTTCTTTAATTGATACTACAAATGGCTGTTCTCCTTTTTCCGGATTAAATACATGTCTTGTATTGCATAACTCAAAAACCAATTTAATTTTTTCTGCTGGCAATGAATTAGGGTAAGCTTGATTTACTTGTGATCCAAGCATAATAATTTGACATAATCGCGCTGGGTGGGCTCCTATCGGAGGTAGTACTTTTGGTGCGCTACTGGTTGTTTTTGGTTTCATTTGATTTTATGGTTTTTGAATATTTCTTCAAAAGTAATACGATTTGACTTAATTGTCAATTTTTCTTTTCTTACAAGTTTTAACTGTTTGATTCTGTCTATTATAAGTTCTTTTTTGATTTTCAGCTTATGAAGTTCTTTCCCTTTACGAGTAGAAGGGCTAAGCTTTCCTATACCTTTAAGGTGAATATTCCTCATATTGCTATAGGAAAGCTTAACAATTGATTGTTTGCCTGATCCCCAAAACATTTTGATAATAGCTTCCACTTCAGTTACCGGAATGTCATACTTTTCTGATAACAGTGTAATTATTTCTTTATGTGTGAGGTTGATTCTAAACATTACTTCAATACTGTAGTTGCACGCTTAACAAAGCGGATTCCTCCAATAACAGCTCCTTCGACAAGGTTGGCTTTGTTTTTCTTGATATACTCATCGATTGCTGACGAGCTTAATTCAAGGAATTGGCGGTCTACTTCATTAATAGTCTTATCGATAACTCCTTCCCACGTAAAACGCTCATAAGTGCTTGATTTAGGCTTTTCAGCTTCTACAACAGCAATTGCTTTAGCTGTGCTTATTTCTGCATCAAGCTTATTTTCTGCAACTTCTTCTTCGCGTTCGTGTTGCTCTTGAATGATTTCTTGCTGTTTAAGCACAAGCTCTTCAGATACCGGCTTATTGTTTTTGATTTCATTAGCTCTTGTTGCTCCAATTTCTTTGGTTTTTGCATAAAGCTTATTGTAATCATCTTCCCAGTACTTACAATACAAATCCTTTTTTGCAATTACTTCTGTGTTTTGAGGATTTAAGTAAGTATGAAACACTTCAGCAAGTTCTTTTGGAAGTTCACAGCTTATTAAAGCGTCAATGATTGCTTGAAAATGCTTTTGCATTTCATCAAATAATTGAAACTTACGAGCATCTTCTTTTGCTTTTTCTTCTATTTCACGCTTCTTTTGAGCTTCGATTTTATCTTGTCGAATTTTTTCTTGTTTTTCAAATTCAGCAAGCTCTTTCTTCTTTTTATCAAGAAGATCCGCAAACTCTTTAGTCATAAAGTTCTTTTTCCAATATTCATTGATATTGTCAACAGAAACTTTATATGGAGCATAAGCTGTTTTACGCATTTCCTCAATTTTGGCAAATCCGGCTCTTCCTTTAACCAATAAATCAGCTAACAATTTTGCTTTTTCAACTGAATCGACTTGTATTGCATCGATGTTAGCGATCATTGATTTAATCTCATTTGAAAACATTTCAGCTATTTTAGCTCCTGAATGCTTTCCTGTTTTTAGTAATCCTTCAATTTGAGAAGGGATTAATAATTCATCTAACTGTTTCTTTTCCATTTAATATGGTGGGTCTTCATCATCCATTCCGGAGAATATGGATGTTTGTGATTCTGGGATATCTTCGAATGAAGTAGTTTCTCCGACAAACTTTAACTTCGATTCTGTATTTGGTGTTCCATTTCTGAATTTAGCATTAATGATAGATGCTACTCCTTTAGTAGAGTTTCCATCTTTAAACTGCGTTAATCCATAGTATTCTGCGCGATAAACAAACTGCACAATATCTGCATCTTGTTCAATGTTTCCTGACTCTCTTAAATCTGATAATTTTGGCTTAAAGTCGCTTTCTTTTCTTGATTCATTACTCCTTGACAACTGCGACAATGCTATAACCGGAACATTAAATTCTTTAGCAAGTCCTTTTAATGTTTTTGTTATAACTCCGATTTCCTGATCTCTATTCCCTCTATCATCTACAGCATTTAATAATTGTAAATAATCAAGAACAATTAATTCTACGCCATAAGTAATGATGTAAAATATAATCTTTGCTTTAAGCGAATTGATGTTTAAGTTTGGAGTATCATCAAGATATAAGTTTAACGGGACTCTGCTTTTAGCTTCTTTTAAAAGCCTTTTTTGCTCAGGTGTTAGCTTTTGATCGCGAGCGGCTTTTAAGTCAACTTTAGCTTCAGTACATAATACTTTCATCATAAGCTGAACTGATGACATTTCTAATGAGAAAAATGCAACCGGATGACCATTTTTAGCTACGTTTACTGCTGATGATAAAGCATAAGACGTTTTACCCATTCCGGGACGACCAGCAACAATGATTAAATCGGATTTTCCCCAACCGCCAATATCTTTATTTACTGCTTTAAAACCGGTGCTGATAAAAATGCTTTTTGACTCTTCTTCAACCAATAAGAGTGCATCATTTATCAAATCACCGGTTTCTTTTTGCTTCATATTGCTAATAACAGAAACAATGTTTTTGTAAGTGCTGTAAATTTCATCAATAGTATCTAAAATGGATACAGTCATGTCGTTTGCTTTACCATTCAAATTTGTTCCATACGTTGATGTTAATCGACGTAAAAACATTTCTAAAATGATTAAACAATGCTGTTCAATTTTAGAACTGCCAATTGCTTTACTTGCAATTCGCATGATGTTATTTAACTTCCCACAAGCTTCTAATAATCCTAACTGCTTAGCTTTTGCATTAATTGTAATAATGTCAAACTGAGCTTTATCTTCATCAAGGCTTTCTAAACATTTGAATATTGAAGCACATTCAATGCTTGTAAAGTAAAAGCTTTTGACAAATCTCCTTGCTGTATAAAAGACAATCTTTGAACTAATGCACTCTGCAATTACGTATTCTTCTGAATTTGCATCTGAAAGAGCAAGAGCATTTATCCCTTCAACTATTAGCTTGTTTTGCATACCGTGTCATTGTTAGCTGTCCCGGTAGAATAATCATCTCTCCAATACTGATATTCAGGGCTAAGAAAAGAAGATAAATGCATTATAAACGGGCTTTGTGATGAAATCTTATTAGCAATATAAGCTTTAGCTCCTGTAGTGATATTTTTCATTGTATCAGTTTTAATTGCTTTTTTATATGCTTCTAATGCCTTTTTCTTATTTCCTTTAGCTCCGGCTACATGAAACAATTTCCATAAAGTTTCAAAGCAGTCATCATGAGGAAACTGAGCTCTCCACGGTAATCCACATACGTATGAGCCGTTTTGCATTAACAATAATCCCATTTCATTAAGCTTAGCAAATACAAGCTGATCTTCAATCTTGCCAATTTCTTTTTCTATTGTTGCTACATATGCCTTTTTGCCAAGCAATACCAATGAATCAACGGTTTCTAATATTACGTATTCATCGCATGTAAGCCCTAATTTAATTCGCTTTTTATGATCAATACAAGAAATTCCTTTTACTAATACAGGGGCTTGAATTTTTAGTTCGTTCATGGTGTCTTTAAGGTTATCTGATACAAACATAATTTACAATCAAGAATCTCCTTTAGAAGTATCGTCCTTTGCTTTTAATTCAGGATATTGTTCAATAAAATCATCTTCGTACAATGCTAATAATTGATTTTCTGAATCACTTAATCCGGAAATTTGTTTTTTGCCATATAGACGAAGCATATATTCATTGCTTAACTCAATCTTTCTAATAATGTCAACAGCAGCAGTTAAAGTAGCTCGCTCTGCAAACGTCAGCTTTTTAGCTTTTTTCTGCATTGCTGAGTCTTGCTCTAAAATTCTTTGCAATCGCTGTTTAACAATCGATGATGAAATAATTTCAAGCTCCGGAGTACGTTCAAATTTAATATGCATATCTCCTTCTTTGCCTTTTTTAAGAATTATTTCATAGGCAATACCGCCTTTAAATTCAAGATCTTCTTTGAATGACGGCATAATGTTTCGTGTGATTTTTAAGCTCATGTTAATCGTTGGATATTATTGGTTGATTGTAAATTATTTTTGATTTTGCAAGCATGTCTGTATATTCAGGATCTTTTCTTAAAAGATGCTGATGTTCAAGTGGAACGCTAAGATGCTTTGCTTCAAGATAATCATGAACACAAACATCTGTTTTTTTAATAAGTTTCTTAGCTATTCTTTCTTTTATCCCTTCCCTTTCAAACAAATCTTCATCACGAAGATAAGTGATTATTTTTAATCGGTAAAGCTCATATAAGAGCCGGCGTTGATTAACGCCAGCTCCAAATGAAAGCTTATTGATTAAATCCAATTCTTTAAAGTAATCCCTCATCTGCAAATGAAAAAAAGTTAAATCCTGTTCCCGGCTCTGTTACCATATTGCTTGTAGGGCAAATAATTAAGTGATCTATAATTGCAAGATCTAATTGTAGGGCTCCTTCTTTAAGTTTTCTTGTTAGCTGAATATCAGCTTCGCTTGGCTTATTGTTGCCACTTGGATGATTATGCATTAAAACAATACCTGACGCGCCACAAAGAATAGCATGATTAAATATAATTTTGGCATCAACAACTGTTCCTGATGTTCCTCCTTGTGATATTTTAGCAATAGAAATTACAGCATTGCGACGATTAAGAAACATTGCATAAAATGACTCAAATATTTCTACTGTTGCAATGTCTATTAATTGAACAGCAAGATCAAGTGCTGATCTTGAATTTTTGATATACACTGAATTAACATTAGAACTGTATTTTTTTAATTGCAGTTCTTGATGCATAATCATGTACTTTAGCTTTTTAGTTGTTTGCTCCATGTGATTTTTAGTTGATTGTTTATTTGAATTCGTAGTGGATGGTCTTCTGGCAGTTCTAGCCAACCATTGTTAACATAATCTTCGATATATTGCTCTCTATCTTTTACTCCAAGATGCAATTGATTTAATGCAGTGTCGAATCGTTTAGCCCGTTGTCGGCTTTCTTTTAGTTTTTGTTCAAGAATCAATTGATATTCGATTTCTGAAGCTTGTAAATCAATGTTCATGAATATTTAATAAAAAAGGGTCTCCTTTAGCAGGAAACCCTTTTAGTTTTAATAGTTATTGTCAATATAATTTCGCAGTAAATTAAAAGCTATTCTTTGTTGAGCTAATCGCAACTTACCTGTATTTGGTTCAAGATCTTCGAAAAAATCCCACTCTTGACTACTGGTATGATGTTTTTCAATAGTTTTTAATTCATTATTAATTCTTGCTGTGCATGTATAATAATACTGCCCGTAACCATTTCCTCTACGCATTCCGCATTCGCTAACATGTAAATGACCAATTTTTTTTGGTAGCATTTTAACTATTCTGTTTTTCCAATTTTGAGAAGTTTCAAATTCTGTTGTTACAATTGCTTTCATTTTTTATTTAATTTAACCCAGCAAATGGTATGTGAAC
>ENA-UOYA01000394-UOYA01000394.1-activated-sludge-metagenome-genome-assembly--contig:-NODE-394-length-59488-cov-45.077785_pt1 | contig 59488 bp, 41 predicted proteins | sample MGYA00238163_ERZ764804 | MGnify/ENA primary metagenome ERZ764804 (study PRJEB28919, sample SAMN05720223) | activated sludge metagenome | isolation source: Anaerobic digester | place: Hong Kong...
AATCTCCTTAACGGGAACCTTAAACCACAGTCGGGAAATGTATTGATAAACGGATTTGACATAAATAATGTTCAGGACAGGGAGAAGTTAAAAGGCATTATAGGGTATATCCCGCAGGATGACCTTCTCATTGAAGAGCTTTCAGTTTATCAAAACCTTTATTTCAGTGCCAGGCTTTGTCTGAGTAACCTGTCTCTAGCAAGAATACGTAAAATAATAACCAGGATCATGAATGATCTCGACCTCTGGGATATCAGGGACCTGAAAGTTGGGAATCCGCTTGAAAAGGTGATAAGCGGGGGGCAGCGCAAAAGGATAAACATAGCCCTGGAACTTTTACGCGAGCCGTTTATCCTTTTTGTGGATGAACCTACTTCAGGCCTTTCATCGGTCGATTCGGAAGTTGTAATGAACCTTCTTAAGGAGCAGGCATATAAAGGGAAACTTGTTATAGTCAATATCCATCAGCCATGCTCTGATCTATATAAATTGTTTGACAAGATAATCATTCTCGACAAGGGTGGGGTTCAGATCTATTATGGAAACCCGAATGAGGCCATTGTTTATTTCAAGAAACAGGGCGGCCATGCAAATCCTGATGAGGACCAATGTCCGAAATGCGGTAATATTAACACCGACCAGATTCTTCAGATTGTTGAGGCCAAGATCATAGATGAGCATGGAAAGCTGACACAGATCAGGAAGACGGGCCCGGAGGAATGGGCCCTCCGGTTCAGGGAGAATTTTGGTAACAGATCCGGACAGGCAACGGTAATCCGTAAAAAGCTGCCTGGGAGCCTTTACAGTATACCCGGCCTTATCAGGCAGATGGGGTTATTTTTCACTCGTGACCTGCTTTCAAAACTGGCAAACCGGCAATACGTTATTATCAGCCTGATGGGAGCTCCGCTGCTGGCGCTTCTGCTGGGCTATTTCACGAGGTATTCCAGGGGAAGCAGTTACGAGTTTATTGATAATGATAACCTTACAGCCTATTTGTTTATGTGCGTTATAACCGCTCATTTTCTTGGGCTTATTATCAGCTCCGAAGAGATACTCCGTGACAGGAAAATCCTGAAGCGGGAGGCTTTTCTGAGCCTGAGCTGGTTCAGTTATATTAACTCCAAGATTTCCATGATGTTCATTATATCTGCCATCCAGACCTTATTATTTGTTGTTATAGGGAACCATATACTAGGCATCAGGGGTTTGACTTTGCAGTACTGGATTGTTCTTTTTACCACTTCGTGCTGTGCCAATATGATAGGACTGAATCTTTCCTCGGCACTTAATTCGGTGATTACAATATATATTCTGATTCCATTTATAATAATACCTCAGCTTTTGTTCAGCGGCGTTTTGGTAAGATATGACAGGTTGCACATAAGCGGGGGAATAAAAAATGAATATGTGCCTGTAATAGGCGAACTTATGCCTGCAAGATGGTCGTTTGAGGCGCTGGCAGTGGAACAGTTCAGGGAAAACCGTTATGAAAAACCGATTTTCCCGTATAATATGGAGATCAGCCTGAATAACTGGTATTCAGCGTTTCTGATCTTTGATCTGGAGAAAGAACTGTACCAGTGCCGCCGGGCAAAAATCATAAATGATACGATCAGGAACAATTATTCCAAGCTGGGATATTATATAAATCAGATGTCGGCTGATGCCGGTTTTGAAGTTCCCGCCGACATTAACTATGCTCTTGACAATAACAGGCTCGATTCACTGTCGATGAAAAAGATCCGGCTTTATTTTGATGCCCTGAAGAGACATTTTAATGCCCGGGTGAAATCACTTAAGGAATCACGCGATTCACTTGTCAGGTCGTTCACTGCAAACAGGGCCGACAGTGAAAGATATATCCGTCTCAAAGCCGATTATTTCAACAGGAGTCTGGCTTCCTTCATCCTTAATGATGATCCCGGGCTGAAAAAATCGATCGACAGGCAGGACAAGATCATAAGAAAATATGAGCCTGGCTATATGATGCCAACATCCAGAACCGGGAGGGCGCATTTCTGTTCACCTTATAAGGTTACAGGGAACGTGGTGTTTGATACCTTCTGGTTCAACCTGGCTGTCATCTGGCTCTTCTCACTGATATTATATGCATTTCTCTGTTTTAATGTATTGACAAGGATCGTGGCGCGATCCGGTAAAAATCCAAGAGGACGGTCAGCTTCAGGTTTTCTTGAGATAAAAGAAATATCCTCTTTCTGAAAAAATTCCACTATTTGATTGAAGCCGGATCAGTTATCCTTATTCCATTTTTAAATGCTACAATAAAGGCATCCTTGTATTGTCCCCTTCTCATGGCCGACTGAAGTGCCAGAGCTGAACCGCGGTCAGGAAATTCACCTGCACAAAGCCTGTAGGCTCCGTTATACAGGTATTCGAAAGTCTTGTATGTTTTTCCTTCAATTGTCACCTCCCTTACTCCGCCCGGGTTTGAGCTTGTTGCATATTGTACGCGGTAAATTAATGCATCACTCTTTGTGAGCTCTGTGCCGGCTTGCTTCTGAACAGGTTCCCCGGGCTGAGCAATAACCTGAGGCTTTTCTGTCACCGCATTTTCCTGAACCTTCGCGGCAGCCTGAAGCGTTCCGGTTATCCTTTCATTGTTTTTAAAAGCCACGATGAAGGCATCAGGATATCCTTCCCTTTTCATCTGATTCAGGAGACTCTGAGCCGCTGCTGGTGAGTTGAATTCTCCGGCACATGACCTGTAAACGCCGTTATAGAAATATTCAAAGGTTTTATAGGATTTACCACCGACTTTCAGATCGAAACTACCCTTTGGCTTTGAGAGCGACATGAACTGAACACGGTAAACAATTTCATCGCTGCCTGAAGAAGGAGCTCCGGCAACTTCAGCAGTAACCGGAGGATTCTGGCTTTTAACAGCCGGCAACTGTGTTTCGGCTTTTGGCTCTGCTACAGGTTTTTCGACAACTGCCGGTAAAGCCGGTTCCTGAAACTTCTCTTTCACAGTGTCCTTTTCCCTTGTGACCTGTTCAGCCGGCTTTTCAGCAATGAACTGTGTCTCTTCTGCAGGAACATAGCCCGCCTGGGCAATGTACCTTACAGCATTTGAAATGCTGCCAAGCCGGTTGCTTGCATATTGATCCCTGAAGGTAATCCTGTACAGCCTGACCTGTTTATTGCCTTTGGTGTTTCTCGATGAATAGAAGGCTGATTTTGCATTTATCGGATCAAGGGTAAATGCAAGCTCATCATCGGGAGTATTGACGATGCGGGTCAGATTTAAAGGCTTATCCCATCCGCGTCCGTTATAGCGGCACATGTAAATGTCGTACCCTCCGTAGCCCTTTATGCCATCAGACGAGAAAAAGAGATTATTACTCTGGTCAAGGTAGGGCGAAGTTTCGTTGCCCTGCGTATTTATCAGATTTCCAAGGTTTATGGGCTCTGACCAGCTCTCGCCTTCCTTATATGAAATGAACAGGTCAAGGCCACCTATACTCTCTTTTCTGTTACTGGCAAATATTATTTTCTCGCCATCAGCCGACAGTGCCGGGTTGGTGTAGACAGATTTGTCATTGCAGAAGCTTAATGGTTTTGTATCGCTTATCCATTCGCGTTTTCCATTTTTCAAAGACTGGTATTTTGCCTGATATATCTTTTCAGATTCTCGCCCTGTCGGCAGCTTTGTATAGTACATTACTGAATAATCTTTGTTGAAAGTCATTGCATCGGTTGGTACTTCCCATGGGACGGAAGAAGAAAACAGCACATGGTTACCCGATAATGTATCATCCAGTGATGCGTAGTAAGTTTCAACCTTGCCGAAAGATGTATGACTTTCAGGCATCTTTGATTCCGACCTGGTATTTGCCAGGAATACAATGCCGTCGCGGTAAAACTGCACTCCGGTTGAAGGAGCGATAATGTCGAGCCAGAAGGGATTTATTTTTATTATTTTTCCCGCGTTGAGAGTATCACCATCCTGAACTATCTCGTTACCTGTTGAAGCGGGGGAGCCAAAACTGCCGGCCGGTGCCATGAAAATCAGTATAAAACCGGCTGCAATGGTAATGGTTATGTTGTTTAGTCTTTTCATAATGACGAATTAAAAATTTTACCAATGACCGTTCTGCGTGTAACCCGACTGGTTACGTGAAAAATTAATTCCCAGGGCAATTTCTGCTGTCGGGGATTTTTTATAGAATGGCGAATCTTTTGGTATTGCAAAAAATGTCCCGACGTAGAACTTCGGGTACCTGTATTGGAAAAAGAAAGATATCTTGTTGAAATCATTAAAATAGGTGCCGAGACAGAAATTCCCCGCGTATATTTTCAAGGCCGGTTCTATGTTCTCCTTCGGGTCGAATCCCAGTGTGTCGTCAGTGTGGATGATAACCGATGGTTCCAAAACAAGGTTCAATTCGCGGTTGATTAAGAATTTATAACCTGCAATGAAATTAAATTGTCTTGAAACAGGCACCCTGTAAATGATTCCCGGAAGAGTATCAGATGGCGGATCAAGGAGATTTGTTGCTGAAATGCCGGCATAATATAAAGGATTATAAAAGTAAACCCCTATATCGGCATTCGGGAAGTAATACTCACGTGATGGCATTTCCCTGTCGGGGTCACCTTCATAAAAATGGTACATCCCTTTCAGGGACGCACCTATTGACACGAACGACAACGCACGCTTGTTAAGAGGGAAATGATAAGATACTGTACCTCCGATCCCTGCATTATGGATTGAATCATTACTGTTGAAATCGTTATAGAAAAATCCACCTGTCCCGATATTTGTAAAAGAATAGATTCTTCCTGACGGGCCATATCCCGATGTTTTCCTTTCAATCCTGGCATTTCCGCTGACCATCTGTGAATGGGATTTGCCTGTAAATCCCCAGAGAATATCGATTGAAAGATAATCCTTGCTTCCTGCAACGGCCGGATTCAAAATGAACGGACTGAATATTCTGTATGAGACAGGATTAAAGGGCATCTGTTGGGCAGAAACCGGTAACAGGCCCGAGATAAGGAACAATAAGAACAAATTCTTTCTGGTTATGTGTTTTGTTGACATAATCTCTGTTTCCACGTTATCCGGTATAATATGAAATCTTTAAATGCCACTCTTTTTTGTGGCCTAAAGTTAAGAAATTTAGCTTTATTCGGCCCGGCAGGCTTTAATTTATTAAACTGCAAAGTTAATACAATATTGATCTGTATGCCATATGCGTCTCCGCCATCCGGCAGATCAGATTGACCGGGTCGGCGATCTGCTGAAGGAATATCTGATGGTTAGTCTTAACTTTTTCACGGTAGTGATCCAGATCACGTCTGCCATGGCCGTTAATCTTTCCTGGCATGAAAATGCAAGCGAGTTCCTTCATGGTATCAGCCATAAAATTGTTGCTGCGTGCAATTGCATCGGTTATGCGAGAGGCCAAGGATTCAATTCTGCCTGCCCGGCAGTAGAAATGTGAAAAAACGGCAATGTAGTTCCTTGCCCAGAATGCAGCATTTGTGACCCCGCCCGGGCTGGTCATCCACTTACCGAACAATACCTCGAGAAATTCATAATAACTGTTGAGTGCAGGGTCATCGAAATCATAATCCCTGAAGCCGGGTTTGCCCTTCAGCTTCCCTTCCCTGAGCAAATCCTTTTCTATCTTTGTTTCAAAATATGGCCTGATCTTGAGAAATTTCAGGGGGACACTTCCATCATGGCACAGGTTTTCAAGAAAATCAATGTTCCTGATCACCGAATCAAAGTCAGATGAAGGCTGGAAAAGCATGAATCCATAATCAAAGTTAATTTTTAGTTTCTTAATAATTCTGATTCCGCTGATGCTTTGTTTCACGGTCATATTTTTATTTAACCCGGCAAGTCCCTCATCAGTGCCGTCGTCAATACCGAGGAAAACAAGAAACAACCCGTGATTTCTCATCATCATAAATATGTCATGGTCTATCTCGTCGGGCCGGCAGTTGATCTTCCACAGAATCTTTCTGTGCAGTTTCCTTCGTTTAAGTTCGGAGCAAAAATTGATTATCCATGCTGAACCGCTTTCGGTTCTGACCGGAAAATCGTCATCATCAAAAAGGAAAACGGAGCAATCTTTCTGACGGTGAAGGAACTCGATTTCACCTGCAACATTTCCAGGGGTTCTTAACCTTCTTACCGGGAGCGAGGATTGTATGATATATTTTGTATTGTTACAGAATGAACAGTTGTTCTTACACCCTCTGCCTGCAATTAGAGTTGCAAACTTTTTTCCGAGTGCATATTCCTGAAGGGGCGGGCGCAGAGGGTAGGGGAACCTGTCCAGATCCGTCTCCGGCCGGCGGGGAGGATTTACAATAATTCGGTTGCTGTCGCTGAAGGAAAGTCCCGTTATGTTTTTCCAGCTCACTCCCGAACGTATGCTTTTAGCAAGCTCAAGGAAGGTATATTCTCCGTCAAACCTGACAACTGAGTCAATTTCGGGGATGAGATGAAATAACTCTTCTGTCCTGATGCTTGCATACTGTCCTCCCGCACAGAAGTGTGCAGTTATTCCGTTATTTCTGAGGAATTTTGAAGTTTCCCTGAAGCTGGTGATAAAATACTGGTATATCACAGAGAATCCTATAATCAGAGGCTTAAATTCCCTTATTTCTTCCAGTATCTTTTTCTTTCCCCTGCGGATATCAACGATCCGGATTCTGAAATCATTCTCAGCAAGCAATGAGGAAACATAGCGGACCCCCAGATTGTCAAATTCTTCAAAGGCCACAAAAAACACATAAGGAGAATCCATTCTATAAGGCAATAAATAACAATCTGTCAGCAGTTGTTCAGGTCAGTAGCCGGAGGATGTCAGGGAGATGTCGGTCATTGAATTTCCTGTCACATTTTAAACCTTTGGCTCGTTTACGGTTAATCCATGTTCGGCAAATGCTTTTCTGATGCCTTCTTCAAGGTTTTTTTTTGCCCTGGCAACATCCCTTACAAATTTGCTCTGAAGCGCATTAACCTTTCTTGTCAGGTCAGGAAACTTATGAAAGGCCGTGCAGCCCCTCGAATGCATTACATATTCAGATTTTGTCATGGCTAAAACTTTTTAGGTTCAACAATAAGGGAATACATTACGATATATCAGGATGAGTATTTAGCGATAAGCTTTTTATATTCGGGCATCTTTCTGAGAGGTTCCCAGGCGGGATCGATCTGAATAAGCTTTACTGAGATCAGGGATGGTCTTCCAAGCAGAAAATCCAGTTCCTTAAGGGATTTTTCATATTCTCCGGTCATGACATAAATCGTGGCAAGGTTCAACCTTCTTTCGGTGTGCCAGATGTAATTGCCTTTCGACATCCTGACAGCATTTTCGCCGTATTCGGCTGCTTTTGCCTTATTGTTCATTCCGGCATAAGCAATTCCCATATAACTGTAATTATCGCATTTTCCCGGATCCTCATTCACCTTTTTTTCGTACCAGTCAAGTGCCGACTCAGAGAATTTCACAGCTGACTGGAGATTGTTGAGGTACCTGTATATGTCGGAATATAACAGGAGCCGAATTCCGCGGTCATTAAAATCGGCAGGTTCGGATAACTCTATTTCATGCAGGGCTTCCTGAAACCTGCCGTCATATAAATCCATCCTGATTCTGAATTCCTTCATGTTATCGTCGGTTCTTTTTGAAGCAGTGTCAATAATCTTTCTGATTTCAGCGGTATTCCCATTACCGAGGAGCAATGCATTTATTTTATTTGCATATGCAGATGGCCATTTTGGCATTATCTTTATAGCCTGGTCGTGATAAAAAACAGCTTTGTCATAGTTCCTGAGCATCTCTTCAGATATGCCTATGTTGGTTAGCAGCAGAGGGTCGCGTGGATTGAATTCCAGGACCTTTGACATCAGTTCCTGAGACCTTTCCCAGTTTCCCAGTACTCTTTCGACAAGGGCCATATAATATTTACATTGCCAGTTGTTTGCCTGTTCCCTGCCGGCGCGGGTAAAGAAGGACAGAGCCTTGTTGTAATCATTCTCGCAATAGTAACAGTAAAATCCCTGGGCGATTAAGTTTTCGACCAGATCCCGGTCGAGGGCCAGGGCTTTTTCAATATCGGATCTGCAGGCCGGGATTGCAGATCTTTCGATATAACCTGCATGATAGCCCCATGATCTGATTATTGCCCTTTTGGCATATGCCAGTGCAAAAGCCGGATCATGTTCTATCGCTTTGTCAAAAGATTGTATTGCATTAGCAAACAGGCTGGCATCAATCAGTTGCGAAAAAAACCTGTTGCCCGAGGAAGCATTGAAAATGACCTGCTGTGAAACAGCATTTCCCTGCATAAAGCTTTTCATTGCCGAAGGATTGAATGAAGGCTTCTTGTTTATCCTCTTCCTTTCTTTCTGGGAAATGCCGGCATTCAGTGAAGAGGTGATATTAAGTGCAATATCCCGCTGTATCTCATAGAAATTGCCTCCTTCCGGATCGAGTTCGTAATTTTTAGCCCATGCGATGCTTTCAGTTTTTATCCTGATCAGCTGTACAATAAAAATTGTGTTATCCGTAAGCCGCGACAATGTGCCTTTCAGAATAAATGAAACATTTAGTTCACGGCCAATCTCGGAGTATGATTTTTTTATTTCCCGGGTGTTCATATATGGAGGCCAGGTGCGTAAGGTTATGTCTTCAATGCTGGTCAGGGTGCCGTTAATATAGTCGGTGAAGAAGGCCCCCTTTAATGCCAGCTCACTTTCATCGTTCAGGCATCCGAAAGGCTGAACAGTTATGGAGCGTTCAGAAAGACCTTTATTTTCACCGGCCACGACGAAGATATTCACAATATTGTACAGGATCAGGATAATGATAATGATGAAACTGATCAGGGTTGTGTTTCTCCATTTTTTGATTTCGGCCCCGGTTGCGGGTTTTCTTTTCTCGGGAGCTGGTTTTGTTTTTTCAATTCCTCCGGGAGTTACGTCAAAAAACCAGGATAATATTGCTGCAACGGGGAACCCTGTCGCAAGAATGATCATCAGGACAGTCATTGTCCAGGATGGAAATGCGAGTTCATCTGAAAGGATCTGGCCAAGCTGGAGGATTGCAAAGGCCGCTGCAGCATAAGCAACAATCACCCTGTCTGTTTTCCGGCGCCGCAACTCTTGCCGGAGTCTGGAGAATTTATTGCGTTTTTCGTGCATTTCTCCGGGTGTATGTTATTTAATTTTATAAAGTTACGCCAACATTTAAACTAATGCAAAAGTTTTTTGGGACAGTACGGATCATACAATTGTAAAATAAAAAAGGGGCATTCTGTTTTGCCCCTTCCGTGATTTCCTTATCTGTGTTTATTTCAGCCACTCTTCCACTGCCTGCGGACTTAACCCTGGCAATCCGAGCTTATTCTTTTTGTTGTAACCATTCAGGTCGTTTGCCAGCTTTCCCGGTTTTTCCACTTCCTTCAACCTGGCTAATGTAGTGTAACCAAGCTTTTTAAGAGGTTCAACCCATTCTTCGGGTATCCCTGCTTCTGTATATTCTTCAGTCTTGCTTTCCTGCTCCGTCTTCTGAACCAGAGGTTTCATCTGGGGGAAAAGGAGGACATCCTGTATGGAAGGCTGGTTGGTAAGCAGCATCGTAAGGCGGTCGATGCCAATCCCCATTCCTGATGTGGGAGGCATCCCGTATTCAAGAGCTTTTACAAAATCGAGGTCTATGAACATTGCCTCATCATCACCTTTTTCCGAAAGCCTGAGCTGATCCTGGAACCTCTCAAGCTGGTCGATGGGATCATTTAGTTCGGAATAGGCATTGGCAATTTCCCTGCCGTTTATCATCAGTTCAAACCTCTCGACAAGGCCGGGTTTGCTTCGGTGCATCTTTGTAAGCGGGGAGGTCTCGACAGGATAATCGATTATAAAGGTGGGCTGAATGTAAGTATGCTCACACTTTTCGCCGAAAATCGAATCGATAAGTTTGCCTTTTCCCATTTCAGGTGTGTGTGGTACTTCGAGTTTATCACATAATTTTCTGATCTCTTCTTCACTCATGCCTGTAATATCATACCCGGTGTTTTCCTTTATTGCATCGGTCATACTGATGCGTTTGAAAGGCGGATTCAGGCTGATAGTCCGGTCTCCATAAACTATTTCGGTTGTGCCATGCAGGTCGAGTGCGGCTTTACTGACAATCTCCTCGGTAAAGGACATCATCCAGTTGTAGTCCTTATATGCGATATATATCTCCAGTACAGTGAACTCAGGGTTATGAGTGCGGTCCATCCCTTCGTTACGGAAGTCTTTTGCAAATTCATAGACACCTTCAAAGCCTCCCACTATAAGTCTCTTCAGATATAATTCATTTGCAATTCTGAGATAAAGAGGTATGTCAAGAGTATTATGGTGAGTAATGAACGGCCTGGCTGCGGCTCCCCCCGGGATGGGTTGCAGAATAGGAGTTTCAACTTCAAGATATCCTCTTGAATTGAATAATTCGCGCATTGACTGGATGATTTTTGTCCTGTTCCGGAAAACATCCCTGACCTGCGGATTCACAATAAGATCTACGTACCGCTGGCGGTAACGCAGTTCGGGATCCGTGACAGCATCATACAGTACCCCGTCTTTTTCCTTTACAACAGGCAGGGGTCTTAGTGATTTTGAAAGGATTGTGAATTCATTAACATGAACTGTTATCTCGCCCATCTGGGTTCTGAATACCCGGCCTTTTACCCCTATAATATCCCCGATATCAAGCAGGCGTTTGAAAACAATGTTATACAGAGTCTTGTCTTCACCCGGACAGATATCATCCCTTCTTATGTAGATCTGGATCCTTCCGGAAGAATCCATTAACTCAGCAAATGACGCATTCCCCATGATGCGGCGGCTCATTATCCTTCCGGCTATGCATACATCCTGGTAATTGTTGAGATCATCGCTGAAATTTTCCAGTATCTCACCGGCAAAAACATTTGTCTTATATTCAGCAGCAGGGTATGGATCAATGCCGAGTTTTCTTAGCTCTGCCAGCGATTCCCTTCTTATCTGCTCCTGTTCACTTAAACCCATAATAAGTTGATTAAAAAATTTTTGCAAATATATTAAAATTAGGGTTCGGGAATCAGAACAATCATTAATGTTTCAGTGAGCAGATATGATCGTTAAATCTTTCCCTTATCGTCCTTGTCAGCGGACCCGGTGCGCCTTCCCCGATAATAACATCATTTATCTTTACCACAGGGGTTACCTCGCCTGAAGTGTTGGTGATGAACGCTTCCCGGACAGCTCCGATCATCTTTTCATCGATAGCTTCTTCCTTGACGGGGATTCCCGTTTTTCTTGCGATCCTGATAATGTTTTTTCTGGTGACACCCGACAGGATGTAAACTGATTCGGGATGTGTGAAAAGAATGCCGTTGACGGCAAAGAATATATTTGAGTGCGAGCATTCAGTTATCAGTCCGTTCCTTGTGAATGCCACCTCAAAAAAACCCTTGTCGAGGGCTTCCTGGAACAGAAGGGTATTGGCAAGCAGGGCAACCGACTTAATGTCGCATCTGCTCCATCTGATATCTTCACTTAGCATAACGCTTACTCCCGATTCTTTGCCGTTATTTTCCGGGACAAATTCCTTTGCATATGCATATACAGTGGGGCTGACAGATGGATTCGGAAAGGCATGCGTCCGGCTTGCAGATCCCCTTGTAACCTCAAGATAAACCAGAGCTGAAGAATTGCGGAGATTATTCATCCTTATGAGTTCTCTGGCAATGACCGGGAATGTATCCTCTTCAGGCCATGTGATCTTAATTTCCCTGAGACTTCTTTTCATTCTTGAAACATGGCTGTCCATATCATAAAAAAATCCCCGGTACCATCTTACCACTTCATAAATCCCCTCTGCAAAAAGGAATCCCCTGTCATCGGGGCTGATCCTGACTTCGTCCTTTGGGATATAATTCCCGTTAAAATATGCCATTTCCATCGGTTACAATTTTTATATTTAACACAGATCCTTTCTGATTGTTGCGTGGCAGCGGCTGCACGGGATAAAATAACTCAGATGTTTCAGGAGTTATTTAATCAGGGAAGATGGTCTCAGCCTTGTATTCAACAGACGATCTGGCCTCTTCAGGTGAGGCAAAATTGCCGCAGGCAGCCTGTACAAAAAGGGAAGCGCCGAGAACGGTTGTTTCTTTCTGATCCAGGATTTTTACGGGGACCCCTGAACAGTTCGCCCTGATTTTGTTCCACAGCCTGTTTTTTGAACCACCGCCGACGCAGATTATGTTTTCCGTTTTGAACCCGCCTGCATTCTCAAGCGCTGCCCTGCCCTCGGCCAGCCGGTTTCCGAGAGCTTCAAGGATGGCCCTGTAAATCTCAAAACGTGTTGATTCAATTGTCAAGCCTGTTATCCTTCCTCCGGGTTTGCCTGTTAGGTCTTCATAGAATTCCGGGAGAACCTTTATGCCGTTTGATCCCGGAGCGACCTGTTCCGCGCCCGAGATCATTTCCTCGTAGGCATTCTGCCTTAAATCACTGAAAAAAGTCCTCCTTGCCCATTCCAGAATCCCCGATGCAATCCATTGATTGCCCACGTTGTATAATCCTGCCCTTGAATCCAGTTCAGTTGTGATACCCATCTCAAGCTGAGTCTTTTCGGTTTTGAAATTCTCAGTGCGGGCCATAAGAATCTCCCAGGTACCCGAGCTTAATACAGGCTGATTCTTTTCAGCACCTGATCCGAAGATTGCAAACTGGGTGTCGTGGCCCGTTGCTACAACAGGGGTATGTGCAGGTATGGAGGTATCGGCCGAAGCTGACAAGGTCACTTCACCTGTTATTGATCCGGGTTCAGAAAGATCGCCCATTAAGGCAACCGGCAAACCTGCTTTCCGGAAAATATTCTCGGACAGTTTCCTTCCGGCAAGGCTTGTCATCATTGAAGTACCCGCCATAGTGACATCATTTGCCATTCGGCCCGTAAGGAAAAAGCCGAAGATTGCCGGCATAAACAGGAACCGGTAACTCTTTCTGAGAAGATGTGGCATGTTTTCGTTAAACCAGATTAATTTGTTGATGGTATTGAAATTAAACGGAAGGACACCACTTTCCCTGTACAGATCCTCAACAGGTATGTATTTGTCTATGTTTTTCATTACCTGTCTGGTACGTTCGCACTGCCACGAGATGACCGGATAAAGCATCCTGCCGTCGCGGCTGAAAAGCGTGCCGTCAACACCGAACGTTGTAAATGTCACTCCGAGTATTTTAGCACTATTGACCTTTTCAACCACCTTTTTTGAAGCAATGCACATTTTCTTCCATATTGCCTCTGCATCCCAGATCCTGTATGCCGGGAAAAACGGATCGGCTTTGGGGCTGTTTGCATACGATTCAGAGGCAATAACAACTCCCCTGCGGTTCAGGGCAACCACCCTAACGTTGGTCGCACCGCAGTCGAATACGATGACAATTTCCTTTGACATAAATCAGATCCCTTTGATAAAAGTAAGGGATGCTCCTGAGACCACAAGGGCGAATATATAGATCAGCACCACCATAATGACGATGATCCCGATTATTTTAAAAAAAAGGTGCAGATTCCGGAATCCCTTTGCTAACTTCACGTTGTCATGGTAATGAATTGCATCGCGGACATTTCTTGAAAACCGGAAAAGGAACAATACCGGGAAGAAATAAACCAATCCTGCAACCAGGGCTGTAACCGGCAGCAATGATTCAGGAAATCCGAGAGTGTTCTCACTGGTTTTAAAGATGGTCAGGAAAAGACTTGCAGCAAGCCCGCCTATTATTACAAGTCCGAGAAAAATAAATCCAAGGACAGAAAGGAAAGTGGTCCACTTCCTTGTCGAGTTGAGTTTATTCAGTATTTCAGGTTCTATTTCCAGTCTGCGGCCTTCGGGAGTATTGTCCATTAGGTTCCTGTTTAAGCTTTGAAAATTTATCGGATTTATTACCTGTAAAGTGGTCCGTAAGCGGAGCAGGCCCTGTAATCTGAACCCTCCTTGTCCGTTCCGAAAGCATTCCATGAGCTGGGCCTGAAAATCTGTGATTCAGGGACGTTATGCATGCTGACCGGTATTCTGAGCAGGGAGGCAAGGGATATAAGGTCCGCACCAATATGTCCGTAACTTGATGCTGAATGGTTGGCTCCCCAGTTTGCCATGACTGAGTACACATCTGTGAAAGGCCCCTTACCTGTGAGACGCGGAGAGAACCAAGTGGTGGGCCATCCCGGGTCGGTCCTGTCAGTGAGGATGCTGTTCATCTTTTCAGGAAGATCGACTGTCCATCCCTCAGCAAGCTGAAGCACCGGGCCGATACCCTTAACCAGGTTCACCCTTGATATTGTGATTGGCATAACATCCTGTGTAGTGAACTGGGAAGAAAAGCCCCCGCCTCTGAAATATCCGGTATTCGCGGGCGACCATTTAGTTGCCTTAAGGCATTCAGCGGCATCTTGTGCTGTAATTTCCCAGAATGGTTTTATGCAGGCTTTCCCGTCTTTTTTCTGTTTTCCCGAGAAATCGAGGGCTGATGCGCCAGAGTTGATGAGGTGGATTATTCCGTTGGATGCCAGTCCTTCAGGTTGCATTCCGGTCACTCTCCTGATCGCTTCAGGGCTCCAGTATGTTCTTATATCAGAAAACATCTGCGCCGTATTTGTAAGCAGGTAGCCAAACAACATGGGCACGCCATTCATCGCATCATTTTCAGTGGCAACAAGATAAGGCGGCCTTATCCCGTTCCAGTCGAAAGAAGAACACAGAATAGCTTCAAGGAAATCTCCGTTAGGCATATGATCGGTCCATTGACGCTGCCCCTGAAAACCTGAAAGAATTGCATTATGGCCAAGAGATTCCTCTCCGAACCCGATCTTTTTCAATTTCGGGTTTCCGACCATCAGGTCACGGGCAATAAGAGCCATTTTTACAACTATTTCCCATTCCTTGTCCTTCCTTTCTCTTGAAGAAGGTTTTTCATTGTAATCCTTTCCCTCCTTGCAATATTTTTTTGTCCACGAAAGTGCCCTGTCATATTCTTCCCTGTCAAAAATATCCTGATTGAGTCTTCTTGCGAATTCACTCATATCAACATATTCATTGCGCATGCCAAGATACTCCTGAAAGAAATCCTCTCTGACAATAGATCCGGCAATACCCATAGAAACGGAACCCATCGAAAGGTATGATTTGCCTTTCATGAAGGCAACTGCAAGACCAGCCTTCACGAACCTTAAAATCTTCTCCCTGACGTCGTCGGGAATATTTTTATCTCCTACATCCTGAACATCTCTGCCATAAATTCCGAATGCCGGCAAACCTTTCATCGTATGTCCGGCAAGAGCGGCAGCAAGGTATACTGCGCCCGGCCGTTCCGTCCCGTTAAAGCCCCATATGGCTTTTGGCCTTTCAGGCTCAACATCAATTGTTTCGCTGCCATAACACCAGCAGGGAGTTACAGTAAGTGTTAAACCGACGCCTGTTTTTTTGAATTTTTCAGCACATGCTGCTGCTTCCGCCACCCGGCCAATAGTGCTGTCGGCAATTACACATTCAACAGGCTTCCCGTTACCATACCTGAGGTTGTCGCTGATAAGACGGGCTGCTTCTAAAGCCATATCCATCGTCTGCTTCTCAAGCGATTCCCTTACGCCGTTTTCACGTGCATCAATTACCGGACGTATTCCCACTTTCGGGAAGTCTCCAATAACTGTCTGGTAGTCAGTATTTATTTTAAAATCGTTCTGTGTCATTTCGTTATTTTGTTAGATTACCCGGTCTTGGATGAAATTTAACAAATATAATTTTTATAGTTCAAATATTTCATGAGATAATAAACTGAAGTTGCACTTCTGCCGTCAGAGCCTTAAAAAGGATTCACACCCGTATGTGCAGAGATCTGTTGCCTGAAGGGGATAAAAGCACAAATTTTCATACCTTTGTCGATCTATATTTTCATTATGCAAAAGGGGAGAAGATTGCCTGCCTGGCTGAAGATGCAAAGGGCTAGCGGAGAGAATTATTCGAGAGTAAAGCATCTTGTGGAACAAAATCACCTGCATACCATATGTACAAGCGGCAACTGCCCGAATATAGGTGAGTGCTGGAACGCCGGCACAGCGACATTCATGATTCTCGGTGACATATGTACCCGCGCCTGCAAGTTCTGTGCCACCTCAACGGGAAGGCCTTTGCCTCCTGACCCTGGTGAGCCAGGGAGGCTGGCCGGATCGATCAGGACTTTACAGCTTAAACACTGTGTCATAACATCTGTCGACAGGGATGATCTTCCTGACAGAGGCTCTTCATTCTGGGCAGAAACAGTAAAGACAGTTAAAAGGATAAATCCGCTTACAACTGTTGAAACCCTTATACCTGATTTTGACGGGAAACCTGAATTCATCCGGAAAGTTATCGATGCAGGGCCCGAAGTGATCTCGCATAATATGGAGACAGTTCGCAGGCTTACACCTGAAATCAGAACAAAGGCAAGGTACGATACGAGCATTAATGTTCTTGAATATATTTCACAAAGCGGCGTAACTGCAAAATCGGGTTTTATGGTCGGTCTGGGAGAGACAGAAAATGAAGTTCTTGAAACGATATCTGATATTTATCATGCAGGCTGCAGGGTCCTTACCATAGGCCAGTACCTCCAGCCCACATTCAGCCATATCGAGCCAAAGGAATTTGTGATTCCCGGACAATTTGAGAAATACAGGTTGGCTGCCCTCGAAATGGGTTTTAAATTCGTGGAATGCCACCCTCTTGTGCGATCATCATTTCATGCAGGAAAACACGTGGGTAAAGACTAAATTTTAGTATATTGCATCAGCTTTTCAAAACCAGGGAGATATTGAGTTATAATGTTTTATATCAAGATATTGGAAGAAGGGATTACGACGAAACCCGTAACCTTCAGGAGTCTGTCTTCAAAAAACTGGTTGACTGCAAGCTGAAAAGAAATCCGGCAGGTCAGCCTGATGAAACAGGCTGTGCAGGCACCCTGATCTTTGTTGAACATCCGCATGTCTATACACTTGGAAAAAGCGGGTCGGAAAATAATCTTCTCATCGACCATATACAGCTTCAGGCAAAAGGGGCCAGTTTTGTAAAAACCGACAGGGGAGGAGATATTACTTACCACGGTCCGGGTCAAATTGTCGGGTATCCGATATTCGACCTGGAAAAGATCGGAATCGGACTTAAAGAATACATTTTTTGTCTCGAGGAAGCAATTATCGACACTCTTCGGGAGTTCGGAATAACAGGTTCACGACTTGATGGTGCAACCGGTGTCTGGCTGGACCCCGATACAAAAGGCAAAGCCAGAAAGATATGTGCCATCGGGGTAAAGGCAAGCCGTTACGTCACGATGCACGGATTTGCCTTTAATGTTAATACGGATCTGAATTATTTTAATTATATTAACCCGTGCGGGTTTACTGATAAAGGCGTTACATCACTTGAAAGGGAACTTGGTAACAGACAGGATTTTGAAAATGTAAAATTACTTGTAAGGGAGAACCTTGGGAAAATTTTTGGTCTTAACTGGATCAATTGATTCTTATGGAGAAAAAGTGGGTGATAAAGGAAAAAGGTGATCCGGCTGTTGTCAGGCAGCTTGCTTCCACCCTGGGAATATCTGAATCCCTTGCCAATCTTATGGTTCAGCGGAATATCACCACAAGCGAGGAGGCTCTTACATTCTTTGAACCCGACCTGAGATACCTTCATGATCCTTTCCTGATGAAGGATATGAATATTGCCGTTGAGAGAATCTCGACCGCGATTAAAAAGAACGAAAGGATACTTGTTTACGGCGACTATGATGTGGACGGAACCACAGCTGTGGCACTAATGTATTCCTTCCTGAAGGAATTGCATTCGAACGTTGATTATTATATTCCCGACAGATACAAGGAAGGCTATGGCGTTTCATTCCAGGGCATTGACTTTGCTTTCCAGAATAACTGCAGGCTGATGATCACACTTGATTGCGGCATTAAAGCTGTGGAAAAGGTAAAATATGCCAGGGCAAAGGGAATTGATGTCATAATCTGCGACCATCATTATCCGGGTGATGAGATTCCGAAAGCTGCCGCAGTTCTTGATCCAAAGCAGCCGGGCTGTAATTATCCGTACAAGGAGCTTTCGGGATGTGGCGTGGGCTTCAAGCTGGTTCATGCATATGCGAGGGTACACGGGATGCCCTTCAGCCGCATTGCCGGGTATCTCGACCTCGTGGCTGTAAGTATCGCCTCGGATATAGTTCCGCTTACCGGAGAAAACAGGGTGCTTGCATATTTCGGGCTGAAACAGCTGAATGAGGACCCAAGAACGGGGCTGAAGGAAATAATCCGGGAGGCGGAGGTTTGCAGGATACTCACAGTTGAAGATGTCGTATTTAAGATCGGGCCAAGAATAAACGCAGCCGGCAGAATGGAAACCGGGCGAAAGGCGGTTGAACTGCTCATTTCCAATGATTCAAAACTTGCCACCGGAATAAGCAAGGAAATCAATAATTTCAATATCGAACGCCGGAATGTCGACAGGTCGATTACCACCGAAGCAATGAGGATGATCTCCGACGATCAGCGAAATGTGAATGCAAAAACGACAGTGCTCTTCAATCCATCATGGAAAAAAGGTGTTATCGGAATAGTCGCGTCACGCCTTATTGAGACTTATTACCGCCCTACAGTGATCCTGACTGAATCCAACGGGTTCGCGACAGGATCGGCACGTTCGGTACAGGGATATGATCTGTACCAGGCAATTGAAGCATGCAGCGATCTTCTTGAGAGCTTCGGCGGGCATATGTTTGCTGCCGGACTGACACTCAGGAAGGAAAACATAAAACCTTTCATGGAAAGGTTTGAACAGTATGTAAACAGCACAATATCTGAAGATCAGCTTGTTCCAAGGATTTTTGTTGATTCCGAACTGTCGTTCGGCGAGATAAATGAAGATTTTTTCAATTTCCTCAACAAGTTCCAGCCATTCGGTCCTGAAAATATGTCGCCGATTTTTGTGTCAAGAAATGTGTACGACGCGGGATCGGGAAGAATGGTAGGCTCAAGCGGGGAACATCTTAAACTCGACCTTTGCCATGAATCAACAAGGCAGAAAATATTCCCGGCAATTGCATTCAGCCAGTCGGAACATTTTGAGCATATAAAGGCGGGAAAACCTTTTGATATCTGTTATTCTGTAGAGATGAATGAATTCCGCGGCAACAGGAACCTTCAGCTCAACATAAGGGATATTAAAGTACCCGGTCAGGAGAGCTAAAATTTAAATCTCAGCTGAAGCCTTAATTCGCGTACTTCTCCGGCCTCGACCTGATAATCTGATGTCGAATAAGTATCCGTTATGCCGTATTTGATTCTTAAGTTCATCGATTTTCTTATTTCCCAGTCAAGCATCAGATATATTCTTTCTCCTGTTCCGGAAAATGCCGGAACACTGAAACTGTAAACAAGATCATTTTCATAAGCATAAAGCCTGGCATCCCAGCTTCCTGTCGTGAAAATGCCATATCTCAACCATATTGCCAGTGCAGGAGATCTTAACCTGTAACTTATATCCTGCACAATCATCGTCCCTGAGCTTGACGACTCGTACCCGCCTGTCTTGTAATCCAAACGGGTGGCTATTGAAATATTTTCTGCAGGAGAATATCTGGCAGAAACTTTAAATGACCTGGTTATCATATTGTGCTGCTTTTTTACTCCCATTGCTTCAGGATTATCATATGGATAACGGCGGTATGAAAACATGCCTTCGAATGAAAGATCATCGGCCGGCAAGTATCTTAGCCTGACTTCCCCGCTTAGACCCGCTGAAGGACTGCTGCACCTGTAACTCAGCCATGGATAATATCGGAGGTCGCATCCTGCTGATATGAACAAATGCTTTGCTGCCTCATAGGTGAAATTCCCGAATATGCCCTTTATGTTATCGCCTGAAGAACTGCTCAGCAAACCTTTCCCGTGAAAACTTGCAAAACCAGGCTCATAATTGCGGTAAAGAGAATTTATCGTTAGCCTGCTGTCGGGTCGAAATGACAAACCCTGAACAAAGGCTTTTTTCATGCCTCTGTCGGTGCAAATCTCACCAAAAACAATGATTTTACCCGTCACAGCTTTGTAATAAATTGAAGCATTGTAGTTGTCCTTTCCCCGGAAGTCGAATATTTCTTCAGGATCACCTTCATTTATTGCCGCGGGTACAGAGAGCCTGCTCCCTGTAAACAGCAATCCTGTCCTTATATTTCCGATATCGAAGAGCACATTCAATCCGTAGCCATACTCTGAAATGGCATCTTTTGAAAGAAGCGACGAACTGGTATTGTGAAGGCCGGTCCTGTAAATTGTTCTTATGAATCTCGTGCTGTTTCCAGGAATCGAATCAATGGCTGCATCGATCTTGTCAGCCGAAAAGAAAAGTGAAACCGTTGTCCTGCCCGCCATGAGCCGGCCGGCTATTCCGCGGAAGAAGCCATATTCGCATGTTGAGGAGTAAGGCACTATTTCGTCATTGCCTGAAATGTAACCGGCCTGAGTTAGTGAAAGACCCGTCCGAAGCCCGGTATTGAGTCCGATTCCGGTTCCGAAGCGCGCGGTAAAGTCACCTATAATAATCTTTCTGAGGATCCCGGTTCCCGACCAAGACAGGTTTGCAGAGAAAAAGTCGGGCAAAGGCGGTTTGCCTGATAAAATTTTTTCACCCGCATCCTTCTCGGCAACGATCCCTCCTGATAATTTACCTGCTGAAAAGTTCATCCTGCTGAGCGCTTTCCATGGAGGTCCGGGGTACGTGGTGTCGGCCCGATTATTTTTCAGGGAGAAGTTCGAGACAAAGCTGCAGCGCATTGTGGCTTCGTCTTTCTTTGCAGATTTGACCGGCTCAAGAGAAATAAATGGCGATATCATTTCTGCAAGGCCGCGGTCGAAGCCGGTTACTGAAGCTAATTCATATTTTGTCAATATCCGGCCCGTGGAACGGATATGATCAGCTAACGATTTGACCTGAAAGTCGGTAAGAAAGAAAAGCCGGGATATTTCTGATTCATCGGCAGAGTTGATCCTGACGGGTTTTTCGGCAAGATCAAATAGCCGTTCGGTAAATATGGCTGCTGCTTCCGGATCGTCTTCATCACTGGCAAGTCCCTCCGCAACCGATTCTATTATTCCGGGGATGTTATCTTCCTGACATAAAGTTATAGGAGATGTTACTGAAAGGCTTAATGACAGACAAATGATTTTCAGAAGATCTGAGTTTTCTGTTTTAACCGCAAAAAGCGCAAAGTCTCTCGCGAAGGAGCTTAAGTTATGACTGAATTTAGACTCTTTGTTTGCACGGGCTTTCATAACCGGTTCACAACTCTTTTAAAACCTTCTTTATTTCATTTTCATTCATGATCCTGATTATCTGATTTTTTCTTTGCGGTCATTGCCGGTTCTCCGCGCTTAAGAATTTTCCTTCATTTGGTTTTAATGTTGAAAATAAGCGAGACAGACGAGCTGATCCCAAGGTTCTGATGGGATGCAAATCCGATATCAACCACGATGTCCTTTATCACATATCCGGCCCCGAAACTGAAGGAACAATTTTCAGTGCTGAAGCCGGCTCTCACCCTGAAGTTCATTCCGGCCTCATATTCAAAGCCGGTCCTTATGGTCAAAGCCTTTCCGGTGGTCATCTCCGCTTCGGCGCCCGCAAAGAGGGAACTGCCCAGATAAATTCCCGCACCTGTCCTTAATGATACCGGCAGGATGTTTTTCCTTAATGAATTTGGCAGCGGGTTGCTTAAATGTATGCCAATCCTTACTTTCTCAGGCACAGTGATCAGAATGCCCGCTTCGAAAGTGATGGATTTCCTTTCATTGTATTCACCCGGAGTTTTTTCAGCAAAGAAATCAGCCTGAACGCCTGCCGTTATTTTTTCCGAAAGCTTCATGCCGCATCCCAATCCGGCCGAATGTCTCCTGAAATCGCGGTAACCGAAGTTGCTGTAATAGGCCCCGAGCGTTGCTCCCGGATTGTGTAAAATGAATCCGGCGCTTCTTGTTCCAAGTTCGGGAATCCCGAAACTGTTCATGTAGTTTATTGCGATTGCTGAATTTGAATGAGCCGGCAGCAACGCCTGATTATGAAACGATGACCAGAAACCAGGCTTCATTATGCATGAAAAGTTCATCCCTGATTCTGCAGCTCCTGCCTTAAAGCGATATGGCCCCGAGCCGGAGACTGTGAGAAAGAGAAAAACTGATAAAGTTAAAACTGATATTTTGCGCAGCGAGAGCAAAATGTTTCAGTAATTTCTTACAAGATACAAAAAAATCCGCTTCAGTGTACTGAAACGGATCATATTTTTTGTATCTGAACAGTTCTTGTTTTTCTGTTTGATAACGCCTTTTAAACTGCAGATAAAATCAGGGAGCCTCCCTTTGGGTTAAAAGCCTGGCAGTGGTGTTGTTCAGTTTGTTTTATAAGGGTAACTTACTTTTTTCAGCTCTTCGTTGGCTTCAACAATCTTCTTTTTGAGGTTTTCCTTGTGTTTAATGATCTCCTCCATTATTCCCTGGTTACCCGTACCAATGATCTGGGCGGCAAGTATGCCTGCATTCTGGGCTGCATTGACACCGACAGTCGCCACGGGAATTCCCGGGGGCATCTGAAGTATCGAAAAAATGGAATCGAGCCCTTCGAGTGAAGCCTTTATCGGCACCCCGATTACCGGCAGGGGAGTCATGGCCGCGATTACACCGGGAAGATGGGCGGCCATGCCGGCAGCGGCAATTATCACCTTTATGCCTCTTGCAGCAGCACCTCTTGCAAATTTCTCGACCTCTTCAGGAGTCCTGTGTGCCGATAATGCATTAATCTCAAAAGGTATTTTGAAATCATTCAGCACTTGCGCGGCTTTCTCCATCACAGGCAGATCTGATGTGCTTCCCATTATTATACTGACAAGTGGTTCCATCTCAAAATTTTCATTTAACATTCTGATAAGGGCAAAAATAAGCTTTTATTTTCATATTTTCGCAGGGGCTGATTATTCAAAAATCATGGCAAATAAAGAAGTACAGATCCTCGACAAAAAGTTCAGCGAATTCATAAGCGAGATCGAAATTCAAAACAGGATCGATGAGATTGCAGATCAGATAAATAAGGACTATGAAGGACGCGATGTGTTTTTTCTTGGCGTCCTGAACGGGTCATTTATGTTTGCTGCCGACCTTTTCAGAAGGATAACCGTTGATGCGCGGATATCTTTCATTAAACTTGCTTCATATGTTGGAACAAGCTCATCAGGGGAAATAAAGGAACTTATAGGATGGAACGAGGATCTTAAAAACAAATCGGTAATTATCGTTGAAGACATTGTCGACACTGGGGTTACTCTTGAACATACTGTGAACAATCTTATTATCAGGAATGTAAGAGATGTCAGGATAGCAGCGTTACTTCTTAAGCCCGACGCGTATTCAAAGGACATAAAAATAGATTACCTGGGATTCAGCATACCAAACGACTTCGTTGTAGGGTATGGACTTGATTATGATGGTTTCGGACGTAATGTTCCGTCTATTTATAAACTTGTAAAATAATAAAAATTCATTCTATGGTTAATTTTCTGATCTTTGGCCCTCCCGGATCGGGTAAGGGAACCCAGTCGGTAAAACTGGCTGAAAAATTCAATCTGAAACATCTGTCAACCGGCGACATGCTCCGGGCCGAAATAGCTGCCGGTACCGAGCTTGGCAAAAAGATGAGTTCCATCATGTCAAAGGGAGAACTGGTTCCGGATGAGGTCGTTATTGAAATGATTGCAAACAAGATCGATTCCACAAAAGGTGTTGCCGGCTTTCTTTTCGACGGATTCCCCAGAACAGTTGCACAGACGGAAGAGCTTGAAAAGATGCTCAATGAAAGGGGAATGAAGATCGACAGTATGCTGGTACTGGATGTTGATCATGATGAGCTCGTTAAACGTCTCATTTTAAGGGCCGACCTGTCAGGTCGTCCCGATGACAAGGATCCTGCCGTAATAGAGAACAGGATAGAGGTTTACAGGTCAAAAACAGAACCTATCATCGATTACTGCCGTGAAAGAGGGATATACCAGCCTGTTAACGGTGTCGGCTCCATTGAGGAGATTTTTGAAAGGCTCTGTGAGCTTATGGAAGAGTATTTTTAGAATCCGTTTGACACTTTATTGATGAGCGGGAGGTGCAGATAATACTCCCTCTCACATTTTTAAGTATCCCTTTACAGAAAAAAATGGCCTCTTCCAATTTTGTTGATTATGTTAAAATCTATTGCCGTGCCGGCAACGGAGGTCCGGGATCGGCCCATCTCCGAAGGGAAAAATTCATTCCGAAAGGAGGGCCCGACGGAGGTGACGGCGGAAGGGGAGGTCATATCATTCTCAGGGGTAACAGCCAGATGTGGACACTGCTTCATCTGAGGTACAGGCGCCATATTTTTGCAGAAAACGGCGGAGCCGGAGGGGTTCAGCAATCGACAGGCGCCGACGGGGAAGACATAATAATCGAAGTGCCTCTTGGAACAATTGCCAGAAGGGAAAACTCTGATGATGTCCTTTTCGAAATTACGGGACATGGTGACGAAAAGATACTGGCAAAAGGGGGCCGCGGCGGATTGGGGAATGTCCATTTCAAGTCGCCGACAAATCAGACACCCAGGTATGCCCAGCCCGGAGAACCGGGTGTTGAGGATGCATTCATCCTTGAACTTAAGATTCTTGCTGATGTCGGCCTTGTTGGCTTCCCGAACGCCGGGAAATCGACACTTCTTTCCGTTGTTTCCGCCGCACGTCCGAAAATTGCCGATTATCCTTTTACAACACTTGTCCCGAATCTGGGCATTGTCCCTTACCGCGACGACAGGTCGTTTGTTATGGCCGACATCCCTGGCATAATTGAAGGCGCCCACGAGGGAAAGGGCCTTGGAATTAGATTTCTTCGGCATATTGAAAGGAATCCGGTACTTCTGTTCATCGTGCCTTCCGACAGTAAAAACATAAAGGAAGAGTTCGAGATACTTGTAAATGAACTCAGGGAATATAATCCTGAGCTTCTTGACAAAAAGCGGTTGCTCGGGATTTCAAAATCAGATCTGCTCGATGAGGAACTTAAAAATGAGATAAGAAATGAACTTCCGGATATATCAGGAGTTTTCTTCTCATCACTTACTGGCGAAGGGATCACCACACTCAAAGACATGATCTGGAAAACTCTCAACAACTATTAATCGCAAAGTGGAACAGTTTGACAGACAATTATTTCTGATCCTTAATTCTGCCAACTCCCAAAGCTGGGATGGTATTATGTATTTCATGAGCCTGAGGGCAGTGTGGATTCCCCTGTACCTTGCAATAGCATACTGGCTGGCAAGGATATATAAAGGGAAATTCATTATACTGCTCCTTTTTGTTTTTCTGTCGGTCGTATTGGCCGACCAGATATCGGGGCTGATCAAGGATCTTGTATCGAGGCCGAGGCCGTGCTGGGAGTCTTCAATTCAGGGACTGGTGCATACTGTTAAAGGCCATTGCGGAGGATCTTTCGGATTTGTCTCCTCACATGCCGCAAATTCGTTCAATGTTGCCTTTTTGAGCCTGCTGCTTATCCGGAACAGGTGGTACACTGTGTTCATTCTTGTTTGGGCTGCCGGGGTAAGCTACAGCAGGATTTACCTTGGCGTTCATTATCCCGCCGACGTAATCTGTGGCGCCCTCCTTGGAACAATGATCGGATGGAGCGTTTACAGACTGTTTTTGATATATGATGCAAGGAAATTTCAGAATAAACCTGAACCGTCAGCCTGAACCGGGCTTTTGAATTCCATTATCCGAAATTAATTAACGGCACTGGACTGGTAACTTCTTGAGGAATAATCCGGATTAATGTACTGCCTGAATCTCAAATCGGCCGACCCTTACTTCAACCTTGCTGTTGATGAATATCTCCTTAAACACAGAGATGAGGATTTCGTGGTGATTTCAGTTAACAACAATTCGGTTGTTACAGGAAAACACCAGGTTGCACACAGGGAAATCAATACAAGATTTGCCTTCGAGAATTCAATTCCTCTGATTCGCAGGATCTCGGGCGGGGGCACAGTTTACCATGATGCAGGAAACCTGAATTTCTCATTTATCCTGAACAGTACCGTGGGAAAACAGATAGATTTCAGAAAATACACTCTTCCTGTCATCGCATTTCTTAACTCGCTGGGCATCAAAGCACAACTGGAAGGAAGGAACGATCTGAAGGTAGACGGCTTAAAAATATCAGGCAATGCTGAACATGTTTTCCGGAACAGGGTACTTCATCACGGAACACTTCTGTTCAGGGCTGACCTTTCTGTACTGGGAAGGATATTAAGGAAAGATACATCAGCATATGCCACAAGGGCTGTGAGTTCAAATCCTTCCCCGGTCGGAAATCTGGGCAGCATGATTCAACGGGCCGGCATTGATGGGATAGACGACTTCAGAAAAGAAATGATACAATGGTTTTTTAACAACCTGTCGGGCATGCAGGAATTTGATCTTACTGAAACCGAATCCAAAACTATCGGATCATTAGCCTTGTCAAGATATATGACATGGGAGTGGAACTATGCGTATGGTCCGGAATACCAGTTTGTTAATAAATTCACGGCATTTGGAAAAGAATCCTTCTGCCTTCTTAAAGTAAAGGATGGGATAATAACAGAATGCAAAGCCGGAGGGAGCGACATATTTATTAAAATTGCCGGAAAGCTTCCGGGATGCAGGCATATGCCTGAAGATCTTCTTTCTGTTTTCAGAGAAGAAAGCCCTGACATGACTGAAATTGACGTTTTTGACTTCTTTTAACGGAAAATGGTATGGATATCCTAAAGTCTGCCATTGTGTGGCTGGCAGGTGTGTTCTTTATGGTGGTCCTTTTCCCGCCTACATTCATATTATGGCTAATCGTTCTGCCCTTCGACAACAACAGACTGATAACGCATAAGGTACTGGTGTGGCAGAGCTTTTTGCTTGTGAAGATGATGCCAATCTGGAAAGTCAGAATAACCGGCCGTGAAAAGGCACAAAAAGGGCAGACGTATGTAATAATTTCCAATCATCAGTCAATACTCGACATTCTGCTTATCAACTGCCTGCGTTTCAATTATAAATGGATTTCCAAAATCGAAAATACGAAAGTGCCGGTCCTCGGGTGGTATCTTCGTATGGCCGGTTATATAAGTGTTGACAGGGGCAACAGGGAGAGCAAGGAAAAAATGCTTGAGAAATCATCTTACTGCCTTAAAAACAATATTTCAGTGATGATCTTCCCCGAGGGAACAAGGTCAGCCGACAGAGAAATAGGTTTTTTCAAAAGAGGGGCTTTCCAGCTTGCAATCAGTGAAAAAACACCAATACTCCCTGTTGTTCTTGACGGCTCGGGAGGAGTTCTGCCCAAACACGGGCTTGTTTTCAGCACTGGCCACAAAATCCGCATCGAAGTCTTTGATCCCGTGTATCCTGAATCATTCGGCACAGACGACCCTGATGTCCTTTCGGTTAAATTCAGTACTTTTATGAAGGAGACTCTTAAAAACTGGAGAGCAGTTACATCCTGAGATGACTCAAGACCTTTCGTACAGAAGAATGCTTCATAGAATGGGCTACTACAACTACCAGCGCGGCCTGATATATCATCATCTGGCTGAAGAGGGCAGTTGGAATGGTCATCTGATTAACTGCAGAAACTTCATCCTTAAGGCAATTGGTGAATTTAAACCTTCGGTGGTCACTGTCCTGGGCAGCGGCTGGCTTCTCGACCTTCCTCTTGCTGAAATGGTCGAAAATGACTGTGTTATTAATCTTGTCGATATTGTTCATCCCCCGGAGGTAAAGGACCAGGTTAAAGATTTTGCTAATGTGACACTTAAAGAAGATGATGTTTCAGGTGGCCTGATAGGTGAAGTCTGGAAGAAAGCCGGCAAAAGGACAATCTTCAACAGGCTGAAAACGATAAGTGACATAGAAGTGAATGAATATAAACCCGGATTCGACCCTGGGATGGTAATTTCCCTGAACATACTTACCCAGCTCGAAATTCTGCCCGTCAGCCTTCTTATCAAAAAGTCGAAGGTGAATGCTGACGAAATCGTCAATTTCAGAAAGCGGGTGCAGCAAATGCATTTACAGTTTCTGAAAAAACACAGGGCAGTGCTCATAACAGATTGTTCCGAAGTAATCAGGGATAGTTCAGGACGCTCCGATGAGATACCATCGTTGCTGGCCGATCTGCCCGAAGCCATTGTGACACAGGAATGGACATGGAATTTTGATCTCAGGAAATCGGATTATTACAGAAAGAAATCTGTGTTTAAAGTAAAAGCATTGATGATCTGATAATTTACAAAAACCTGAGCGGTTCTCCAATTATGGCTGGGAGATCAGGCATGTCCATCCCCACTTATTAACATTCCCGGGTCGGGGATAACACCCAAAACCGCGTCTAAAAGTTTCAGCCATTGGTCTTTCGGTGTTCTCAGGCGTTTATAAGTATAACTTATTGTTGAAAAATGAGAAATCCGGCCTTGTTTAAAAAAGCTATATTTGCCCCAAAATTCTGAAAAATGTCAGTCGTAGGATACTCTGAGGAGCATATTCAAACTCTTGAATGGCGTGAGCACATCAGGCTCAGACCGGGTATGTATATCGGAAAGCTTGGTGACGGATCTTCACAGGATGACGGGATTTATGTTCTCCTGAAGGAGGTTATGGATAATGCCATTGATGAGTTCATGATGGGTTTCGGAAAGAAGATCGATGTTTCAATAAATGGCAAGGAGGTACGCGTAAGAGATTACGGCAGGGGAATCCCGCTTGGCAAGGTAACCGAAGCTGTATCAAAGATGAATACCGGCGCCAAGTATGATTCCAAGGCGTTTAAAAAATCAGTCGGGCTTAACGGAGTCGGTGTAAAAGCTGTAAATGCCCTGTCGAGCAAATTCATAATCAGATCAGTCCGTGACGGACAGATCAAGGTAAGCGAGTTTGAACACGGCATTACCATAAAGGATCACCCTGTGAAAAGCACCGATGAAGAAAACGGTGTTGAAGTGATCTTTCAACCCGATGAGGCCATGTTCGGAAACTATCACTTTATATCGGAATACGTGGATTCGATGCTGAAGAATTACGTATATCTGAATTCAGGACTTGTGATCAACTTCAACGGCAATAAGTTCTTTTCCCGCAACGGTCTTGTTGACCTTCTCAATGAGAATATGAGCAAGGAAGGTCTTTATCCTATTGTACATCTCAAAGGAGAGGATATTGAAATTGCATTTACTCACGGGCTTCAATATGGCGAAGATTATTACAGCTTCGTGAATGGTCAGAACACCACCCAGGGAGGGACACATCTGCTGGCTTTCAGAGAGGCTTATGTAAAAACAATAAGGGATTTTTACAAAAAGGACTTTGACCCTGCCGATATCAGGTCATCTATAATTGCTGCGATAAGTGTCAAGATCGAGGAACCTATCTTTGAATCACAGACAAAAACCAAACTCGGATCAAAAGATATGGGCCCGGAAGGACCGTCGGTGAGGTATTTTATAGGTGAGTTCATCAAGAAACAGCTTGACGACTTTCTGCATAAGAATTCGGAGACGGCAGGGATTCTCCTTAAAAAGATCCAGGAATCTGAAAAAGAAAGAAAAGCTATTTCTTCCATTCAAAAACTTGCACGTGAAAGAGCCAGGAAAGTAAGCCTCCATAACAAGAAACTCCGCGACTGCAGAATACATTTCAATACAAATGACGCAAGAAAGCTTGAATCCACTATTTTCATTACCGAGGGGGATTCTGCAAGCGGCTCAATTACCAAATCGAGAGATGTTGAAACACAAGCTGTGTTCAGCCTGAGAGGCAAACCGCTCAACTCATACGGTCTGACAAAGAAGATTGTATATGAAAATGAGGAATTCAACCTGTTGCAGGCAGCTCTTAACGTGGAAGAAAGCATCGAGGATCTGAGATACAATAACATTGTGATAGCCACCGATGCGGATGTCGACGGGATGCACATAAGACTGCTTCTTCTCACCTTCTTTCTCCAGTTCTTCCCCGATCTTGTCAGGAAGGGCCATGTATATATTCTTCAGACTCCCCTTTTCAGGGTAAGAAACAAAAAGGAAACAATATACTGCTATACCCCCGAGGAAAAGGCAAAGGCCATCAAAGACCTGGGGCCGAACCCCGAAATTACAAGGTTTAAGGGGCTTGGCGAGATCTCTCCGGATGAATTCAGGCACTTTATCGGAAAGGATATGCGTCTCGAACCGGTTCGCATGAAGAAAAACGATACCGTCAACGGTTATCTTGAATTCTATATGGGGAAGAATACACCCGACAGGCAGGATTTTATTATTGAAAACCTGAGAATTGAAGAAGATATTGTGGAGGAGGAAAAAGAATTGGCGTAAATCATCATGAATCACTCAATGGACGATCAGGAACTTGAATCAGAAAAAACCGAGGGCAGGGAAGAGATATCCCAGGGCCCCGCTGCTCTGCATTCGGTAACAGCATTGTCGGGAATGTACCAGGACTGGTTTCTCGATTATGCTTCCTATGTCATTCTTGAACGTGCTGTCCCGCATATCAATGACGGACTTAAACCGGTTCAGAGAAGGATACTCCATTCAATGAAAAGGATGGATGACGGCCGTTACAACAAGGTTGCAAACATCATAGGACACACGATGCAGTTCCATCCCCATGGGGACGCGTCAATCGGAGATGCCCTTGTCCAGCTGGGGCAGAAGGACCTTCTGATCGATACACAGGGAAACTGGGGTAACATTCTCACCGGCGATGATGCTGCTGCACCGCGATATATCGAGGCAAGGCTTTCAAAATTTGCCCTCGATGTAGTGTTTAATCCAAAAACAACAGAATGGAAATTATCCTATGACGGAAGGAACAAGGAACCCGTAACCCTCCCGGTGAAATTTCCCCTCCTTCTGACAATGGGGGTTGAAGGCATTGCCGTGGGACTTGCATCAAAGATACTTCCTCACAATTTCAATGAAATAATTGACGCTTCAATAGATTACCTTCAGGGGAGGGATTTTGTTCTTTATCCTGATTTTCCTACCGGAGGATTTGTCGATGTTTCAAAATACAACGACGGGCAGAGGGGTGGCGTCGTCAAAATAAGGGCAAAAATCGAAAAAATAGATAAAAAAGCCCTGGTTATTACTGAAATACCTTTTGGCAAAACCACTTCGAGCCTTATCGAGTCGATAATCAAGGCAAACGAAAAGGGAAAGATCAAGATCAGGAAGATTGACGATAATACCTCCGCAAAAGTCGAGATTGTGATTTATCTTGTTCCCGGAGTCTCTCCCGACAAGACAATTGACGCCCTTTATGCACTGACTGATTGCGAATACACCATATCGCCAAACACCTGCGTGATTGCCGGAAACAAACCCTCTTTCATGGGTGTCAGCGACATACTCCGTTATAATGTCGACAACACGGTAAGACTGCTGACCCTCGAACTTGAGATCAGGAAAAAGGAACTTGAAGAGGACTGGCACATGTCATCTCTTGAAAAGATTTTCATCGAGGAAAGAATCTATCGCGACATTGAGCAATGCGAAACATGGGAATCAGTTATCAATACAATTGACGCCGGGCTGAAACCATTCCGAAGCAAACTGCTGAGGGATGTTACAAGGGAGGACATAATACAGCTTACTGAAATCAAAATAAAACGGATCTCAAAATTCGATTCCAAAAAAGCCGATGAACACATAAAAGGAATCGAATCTGAACTTGAAGAGGTCAAAAACAATCTCAGTAATATTGTCCCATATACGATAAATTATTTCAGTCAGATCAAAAAGAAATATGGCAAAGGAAGGGAAAGACTTACCGAGATAAGAAGCTTTGACACAATTCTTGCAACCAAGGTCGTCGCTAATAATGCAAAACTTTATATAAATTACAAGGAAGGATTCATCGGGACCGGCCTTAAAAAAGACGAGTTCGTCTGCGACTGTTCCGATATCGACGACATTTTGGTCATTAAGAAAGACGGAGGCTATCTCATTACAAAAGTTGCCGACAAAGTCTTTGTGGGAAATGATATAATCCACGCACAGGTTTTTCTGAAAAATGACGAGCGCACCATCTACAATATTGTTTACCAGGATGGCAAGGACGGACCTTTGCTTGTCAAACGCTGTGCCATTACAGGGCTTACCCGCGACAAGGAGTATAACATTACCCGGGGAACACCTGGTTCGAAGATAGTCTATTTCAGCGCTAATCCAAACGGAGAGGCGGAAGTGATAAAGGTCCATCACAAGCCGAAGCCAAGGCTCAAAAAGCTGGTTTTTGAATTTGATTTCGGACAACTGGCAATTAAAGGGAAATCATCAATGGGAAATATCCTTACAAGAAATCCCATACACAAGATCACCCTTAAAGAGAAAGGCCTGTCAACTCTCGGCGGAAGAAAAATCTGGTTCGATGATGCCGTCTACAGGCTTAATGTCGACGGCAGGGGAATGTATCTCGGAGAATTCAGCGCCGATGATAAGATACTTGTCATAACCAAAAGCGGTTTCTTCAGGATAACGGGGTTTGACCTATCCAATCATTTTGAGGATGACATCCTTATAATTGAAAAATATCGTCCCGGCAAAGTATATTCTGCTGTTTACTGGGATGCCGGACAGTCGTTCTATTATGTGAAAAGATTCACAATCGAAGAATCTGAACGTCCGCTGTGTTTTATTAACGAAGATCCGGGATCAAAACTTGTAAGCCTCACCGAGGTTGAATATCCCCGCCTCGAGATCCATTTCGGGGGAAAGCACAAGGACCGCGATACCGAGATCATCGAAGTTGCCGAGTTCATCGGGATCAAAAGTTACAAGGCAAAAGGGAAACGACTGACAAGTTTTATGGTGGAAAATATCAATGAGATCGAACCTGTCGTCCGTCGTGAATCAGCTCCGGCCACGGAAGAGTCAGATGACGAGGAAGGTACACATCCTGATTCCCATGATGATCCTGCACAGATGAAGCTGGAACTGTAATGCAAAAAACCGACAAGATATACATCATCGGCTTCATGGGAAGCGGAAAATCAACAACGGGCCGGAAACTTGCCGGATTTCTCAAATGGTCGTTTGTCGACCTCGATGAGCTCATAGAGAAGAAGTCCGGTATGAAAATCAGGGATATCTTTTCAGAAAAAGGTGAAGAATACTTCCGGCTTTCTGAAGCTGAAGCACTTAAAGAAACTGAATCATTGTCCGATACCGTGATAGCCACGGGCGGTGGCGCACCTTGCTTCGGGGAAAATATGAAATTCATGCTTGACAATGGCCTGACAATTTACCTGAAGCTCCCTCCCGATAAGCTTAAGGATCGTCTGGCAAAGCCCGACGGAAAACGTCCACTTCTTGAAGGTATTGATAAAGACAATCTGGAACAATATATTTCGGCGAAACTTGGAGAACGGGAAAAATGGTATTCCTCGGCAAAGTTGATAATTGATTGCAATAAAACAGGCTTTCGTGGGTTATGTAGTATGGTTAAGAAGTTGATCATTTAGTTATTGATATAAATTTCATAATTTTATTATGATTATTTAATGCCTGGTTTATGGGAAAAAGTCCCTATATACTCCCTGAACGCAAGAAAAAGAATTTGCCTGATCTGAATTCATGGGGAAATCTTAAAAACAAGTATTCGGGAAAAACACTCTTCAGGGCAAAATTATTCGAGATTGAAACCGGGAACCTTTCTTTTATTGACCTGGTTAAGAACAAATGGTATTTTGAGGAGCTCTTCAGGTATTCACAGAATACCCGCGACATAAACATGCTGCCGGCCATGAAGAAGATTGCAGGCTCGGCCCGGTTTAATGAAAGCACCAGGCAACGTGCATCTGAAATGGCAGAGATCCTTGAGGAACTTATCCGAAACAAAAATGAGCTTCCTGTGAACCTTGCCGATTCCACTGAAGCGGAAAAAGCCGAATATGCAAGACGGCTCCTTTATGGCACAAGATATCCGCAAACAACTGAAATACTCCGTCTGCTGAGAGACACCTCGGTTGAGCTCAAGAGGCTTGCCCTGTTCCTTATCGGCAAATTCAAAATCACCGATATGATACAGGAGGTTTGCGCGTGCTTCAACATAAAAGGCCTGGAAGAGGATGCGCATGCGGTACTGATGAGCTTCGGAAAAATGAGCGGAAGGGAGATTGACAGATGTTATCTTGCTGTTGCCGGTAACCAGCCCACGCATAAGGCAATATTACGACTTCTGGCTAAATGCACGGGTCAGAACGATTTTTCTTTCCTTGTCGAACGATTATGGTCAACATCAAGGCAGGCCAGGGAGACTGTACTCAATACCCTGCTTGAACTTAAATACGAGCCTGATGGAGATGAAAAGGAGAAACTTAAAAGCAATATCATTGAAACTTACGGGATATTGTCGTGGATCATATCTGCAAAAATATGCCTGCTGAATAACAACAACACCCTGCTTTCAGAACAAATCGAAAAGGAACATTTCCGCTGGAAGGATCATCTCCTCGGTCTCCTCCACCTTGCTTACGGACCCGCCATAAAACCCGGAGAGAAAAAAGACCCTGGTCATAAAGGCGATAATGACAGACTTATTCAAATACTGGCAGAGATTATTTTCTCTGACAGGGGGAATGAAAAGACCCCCGACTCACAGGAGATATCTGTATATCAGAGAAAATTCAAAAAGCTCAAGCGCTTTCTTCATGGTGAGATCCCCCCATATAATATTTTACTTGAAGATATTGTAAACTGCGATTACAACATTCTTACAGTCTGGACAAAAGCATGCGCCTTACGAAGCATCCCGGAGATAGAGGGATCTGATATGCATGAATCAGTGCTGGCCCTTCTTTTCAGTCCGGAAGAAATTCTCCGCGAGGAGGCTGCATTGCTTATTTCCCGTTCAGGTAAAGATCTTTATAAAGCTGCCCGGGGAAGGATTCCCGTGTATTCACGGAAAAACATTGAAAAAATTATTTCCCGTGAAGTTTCATTAAGGGAACTGATATTTGAGAAGGTAAAATTTCTTTCGGCATGCTTCGGTAACATTGACGAGAACGAACTGATAACTCTGGCTGAAAAGACCATATTTGTAAGAAATGATGAAAAAGGAATCTATTCCCAGCCTAATGATTCCATTTTATGGTCTTTCCCCAAGGACAATACCACACCTGAAGTTTTCGTTAAGAACGACGAATGGGGAGACATAAGGGAGATGGTAAAAGATCTGAAGGCAGATTCATCATATTGTTATATGCTTCCGCTCGCTTCCATCAGGGAATTTGGATTTGAATACCCTGAAAATACCTTTGAGATCCTTAGATACGTCGACAAAAAAGAAGAATAAAGTGAATTATGGCATCAGTTAACCTGGCAGACGAAAAATTGAACCCTTTCCCCGGATTACGACCGTTTGCGCCCTCGGAAAGAAACTTGTTTTTCGGTCGTGAAGAAGAGAGTGCCGGGATTGCAGGAAAGCTTTTAAGAAACAGATTTGTTGCCATAACAGGAACCACGGGATGCGGAAAGACATCTCTTGTGCGGTGCGGACTGATTCCCCTGATAGAGCACCATGCTTCCGAAACCGGAGAAAAGTGGGGTTTTATTGAAATGCAACCCGGTAAGGATTCGCCCGGGGAGCTTTCTTCAATACTTGCCCGACAGACTGGTGAAGAGAAAACTCTGTTGTTTATAGATCAGTTTGAAGAGATCTTCAGATATGGAGATCCCGAAATCGGCGACCATCCGGGAACTGATATAAAAGGATTTATTGGTCTGCTGGCTTCTGTTGTAAATGGCAAATATCCGGATTTTTATCTTATTGTTGCCATAAGATCCGATGTGATCTCACTTTGTGAACATTACAGAGGTTTCAGCGATATTCTGAACAACAGCAGTTTTCTTGTATCCCCGATGTCAGGGAAAGGAATCAGGGAAGCAATAACCGGACCGCTTAAAACTGCCGGAGTTGAGATTGACAGCGACCTTCTTGAACTCCTGGTAAGTGAGGTCAGCGAATGCAGTGACCAGCTTCTCGTTCTTCAACATTTCATGATGCGTTTATGGATCGGCCGGAAGGAAATGAATGATCCCGGACGGCCAGTCGATATGACGGATTACGGTTCGGCCGGCACCATAAAAGATTCAATTTCGAGATTCGCCGATGAGGTTTATCTTGGTTTTGACCAGAACGGAAGAACTATCTGTGAAAAAATGTTCAGGATCATAACAGGCAAGAATCCTTCCACTAATTTACGTTATCCTTCAACACTCAGGGATTTCAGATTGGCAATACCTTGCAACGAGGATGAACTCGTAAAAGTAATTGAAGAATTCCGCAACCCGGCTTTCTCATTCCTGACCCCGGATTATACAGTTCCCCTGACTGACGAAACAATAATTGATCTTTCTCATGAAAGCCTTATTCGCCTGTGGAACAGGCTTTACAACTGGGCTGAGGAGGAAGCTTCGTCAGCCCAGGTTTATCTCAGGCTGTCTGAGGCATCGGCCCTTTACCAGCAGGGCAGGGCTGGTCTTCTGAAGGAGCCCGATCTTCAGGCTGCAATTTCATGGCGCGATAAAAACAAACCTACTCCGGGATGGGCCCGTAAATATGATCCCGCGTTTGAAAGGGCCATGGTCTACCTCCGGACAAGTGAAAGGGAACATCTTGAATCGGAGGAAAGGAAAGCACGACATCAAAAATGGCGGCTTCACAGGATCAGGTTAATATCTGCGATCATGGGAGCCATTGCCATCCTCACGGCAACAGCTATGCTCGTCACGGTTTCCCTGAAAATTTCATCTGATATCCGGAGAAAAGACATTGAACGGCAAAGCAAACTAATTGAATCACAGAAGAAGGCCGCGGAAGAATATGCGGTGACGGCACTCAGGCGATCGGTCGAATCTGATTCACTGGCCGTTTCAGCATCGAGGAGGGAACAGATGGAAAGAATGTTGCGCAGGAATGCTGAAAATCGGGTCATTTCATCAAAAATGGCCGCCGATGAGGCGTTAAAAGAATCCCGGATAGCCGGTCGGGCCCGTATCCTGGCAACAATGAAGGCCGATTCTGCTGCCAAAGCCGGCAACGAAATTCAACGTCTCAGAATGATCTCTGTCGCCAGAGCCATGTCGCTGAGGTCGCAACAACCGGGCATCACGGGTGACCTGCAGGCTCTCCTTGCATTACAGTCTTTCCTCTTCAATAAGAAGAACAGCGGAAGCAGAAATGATGCCGACATTTATATGGGGCTCTATACTCTGGCAAAACAAAGAAACAGTGATAAGATTAAAACATTTAAAGGAATTTCAGGTACTGTAAAAAGTGTTCTTTTTGTCCCGGGCCGGAATGCATTTCTGACTTCAGATTCTGAAGGAAGGATACTGCTGTACGATCTGAATAAACCCGACATGGAACAGAATTACAAACTTCTGTACACTGACAGGGAAATAGTCGAAGTGATGGCTGTAAGCCCGAAAGCCGACTGGCTGGCCTGCGGCAGTGCGAGTAATACGGTAAAGTTGATCTCCCTTGATGATGCAGGTGAAAATTATGAACTCAGAAGCCATTCAGGGAAAATAAAATCGCTGGTCTTCTCATACGACGGCAGTTTTCTTTATTCTGCGTCTGTCGATGGAACAGTCCTCAAGTGGAACCTGGCATCAGGAAACTCTGTCGAAATTGAAACCGACAGGACTGTGATCACATCTCTTGATGTTTCATCTGATAATAAGTTTGTCGCCGGAATAACTGACCAGGGCAGCGGTGTTGTTTGGAATCCGGGAAATTCAGAAGGTAAGTTCAGGATAGAAGCTGCAGACAGGAAAATAAGATGTATCAGATTCAAGCCTGATGAGGCGCGTATTGCCGTTGGCTATGACAACGGGCTTATCGAGATATGGGATGTTTCTGCCGGAAGAAAGGTCTCAGGATTCCAGGCTCACAGCGGGGCAGTAAAGGAAATCAGGTTCAACGGCTCTGATGCACAGATGGCAACCTCAGGCGATGATCAGACACTGAAGCTTTGGGATACAGGTGATTTCATCAGTCCGCCTGTTTGTTTTAACGATAATGACGGCATTGTCATAGGTTTTGATTTCAGTCAGAAAGGAGATGTGATACTCTCGGGAAGCATCGGTTCAGAAACAAAAATCATGACACGCCCGGCTTATGCCGATTCATTTGCTGCAGACGGATGTTCTTATGTGACAAGGAACTTTACACCCGATGAGTGGCTGGCATACGTCGGAAAGGACATCACATACGAAAAAACATGTCCTGACGCAGAGTACAGGATTAAAATCAGGGAAATAAGATAAGAAGGGCCCCTCATACAAACAACTTCCTGCACTATAGAGCCCGATTCCAAAATTTAGCTATTTTTGCCCAACTGGTATCTGCCTGAACAAGGTTCTTATTTATATGTTATAGACATAGAAATCAATAGAAAAATGAAAAACAGAAAAGCATTGTTAATGATACTCGACGGCTGGGGTATAGGTGACGGTTCAATTGCAGACGTTATTAGCAGGGTCCCTACTCCCAATCTTACACATTTTAAGAATAACTTTCCTAATTCAAGACTTCATGCTTCAGGTGAAGATGTGGGCCTGCCCGACGGACAAATGGGAAACTCTGAAGTGGGCCATCTGAATATCGGTGCCGGGAGAGTCATCTATCAGGACCTGGTAAAAATAAATAAGGAGTGCAAAACAGGAGATATTAGGAAAAATACCGTCCTTGCCGAAGCTTTTTCATACGCAAGGGAAAACAACAGGCAGGTGCATTTTTTTGGGCTGCTGTCCGACGGAGGGGTCCATTCGCTCGACAAGCACCTTTATTCATTGTGTGACATGACATTGGATTACGGCCTGAAAAACGTGTTCATCCATGGTTTTGGCGACGGACGCGATACTGATCCCCGGAGCGGTGTCGGATACATGAAAAATCTTCTGAATCATCTTAAGACTTCCAACGGCAGGGTCGCTTCATTTGTAGGCCGGTATTATGCCATGGACAGGGATAAAAGATGGGAAAGGATAAAAGAGGCCTACGACCTGATTGTAAACGGAATTGGCTTACCTGCGACAGACATCGTTGCAGCAATGCAGGCTTCTTACGATGAGGGTGTGACAGATGAATTCATGAAACCGATAGTTGTGGTTGACGAAAAAGGAGAACCCGTCGGAAGACTGAAAGAGGGCGATGTGGTAGTTTTCTTTAACTTCCGCAACGACAGAGCCAAGGAACTTACTATTGCCCTTACCCAGAAAGACCTTACTGAATTCGGGATGAAGACAATCCCTCTGCATTACTGTACTATGACACCTTATGATGCTACTTTCACCGGGCTTCATGTAATTTATCCCAAGGAAAATGCCGACAATACAATAGGTGAGGTTTTATCTGATGCTGGCAAAACCCAGCTGCGCATTGCCGAAACAGAAAAATATGCGCATGTTACATTCTTCTTCTCCGGCGGAAGAGAAGAAATATTCAGGAATGAAGACAGGATACTGATCCCATCACCAAAGGTTCCTACATATGACCTTCAGCCTGAGATGAGTGCATACGGAGTAAAGGACGCAGTGATAAAGGCTATTGAAACAGAAAAGTACGATTTTATCTGCCTTAATTTCGCCAACGGCGATATGGTAGGGCATACAGGCATATATCATGCAATCGAAAAGGCAGTTGCTACAGTTGATGAATGTGCGGGAGCAGTTGTAAATGCTGCACGAAGCAAAGGATACGATGTACTTATAATCGCTGACCATGGAAATGCAGATAAAGCACTGAATGAAGATGGCACCCCGAATACGGCACATTCACTTAATCCTGTGCCTTCAATACTTGTAAGCGATAATTACAAATCGATCAAAGAGGGTATTTTGGCAGATGTTGCACCGACCCTGCTTACTATAATGGGTATCGGGATACCGAAAGAAATGACCGGGAAAGTGCTTATATAGAGGGTCTTATTCCCCTGTTCCCCACTCCCAGGAGAGCTGGGGAAGGTGGTTGTTTTTGACAGGCTTAAAGTTCCTCCCTCCTGGGGGAAGGATCTGGGGAGAGGTGAACAATGCTTCGTATAGGCAATTATATATTCAGTCTTGATATTCTTGAAAAGAAATTCAAATGTGACCTGCCGCAATGTCTCGGAAACTGCTGCCGTTATGGCGATTCGGGAGCGCCTCTCACTCAAAATGAGGCTGACATACTGGAAGAAATCAGGGAAGATGTAAAACCATACCTGAGGCGGGAGGGGATTGAAGCAATAAACTTACAGGGAACAAGCACCCTCGACTTTGAGAACGACCTTGTCACACCTCTTGTGGGAAATGAAGAATGTGCATACGCAATTCTTGAGGGAAGTATTTTCATGTGCGGTATTGAAAAAGCCTGGATGGAAGGTGTGATATCATTTCAAAAACCGTTATCATGTCATCTCTTTCCTGCCAGGGTAAAGCATTTTTCAGGTTTAACGGCGATAAATTATCAGGAGCTTTCAATTTGTCATTCAGCTGTGAGATGCGGCAAATCGCAGGATGTTTACGTTTATGAGTTCCTGAAAGCTCCATTGATAAGGGCATTCGGGCAGGAAGTCTATGACGATCTTTGTCTGGCGGCGGAAGAGTTGAGAAAGGAAACCTGAATCTTGTTTCAGGCGTATTCCACAAAGCCATACCTTATTATTATATATAGGGATGTCGGTTCAGCTTCCTTGTTGAACGGATGTTAAATGAATAATCGGTTCATGGCATTAATTCAAATGATGAAAACTCTTAAAAAATGATAAACCTGCTTACAGTTTTCATAAAAAGAATCATTTTTTTTTGTTTTTTTTTAATAAACAGTATCTTTGGCTGGTTAAATACAAACCTAAAACTAATTTTCGTATGAAGAAACTATTACTGTTGTTTGTATTGTTTGTGTTTACAGGCATCACGGCCTTGTTTGCACAAACAAAAGTCATTACTGGTACGGTTACCTCCGCTGTTGAAGGGGAAGGAGCCATTCCAGGTGTAACTGTTCAGGTTAAGGGGACCACAATTGGTACCGTAACCGATATAAACGGGAAATACTCCCTTTCTGTACCGCAGAATGCAACAACCCTCATCTTTACTTACATTGGGATGAAAAGACAGGAGGTTGAAATTGCAGGACGTTCAGAAATCAATGCTGTCCTGGAATCCGACATCCTTGGTCTGGATGAGGTTGTAGTTACAGCACTCGGGATATCCCGTGAGAAAAAAGCTCTTGGATATTCTGTCCAGGATGTGACCGGCGACGAAATTGCCAAGGCTAAAGAAACAAACATCATTAACTCATTGCATGGTCGTGTTTCAGGTGCTCAGATAACGGCTACTTCAGGTGCTGTTGGTGCATCGTCCAGAATTGTGATCAGGGGCGTATCCTCACTAAGTGGTAATAATCAGCCTCTCTTTGTTGTGGATGGTATTCCAATCGACAATTCCAACTTTGGTGATACCGGAACAGATGGTGTTAACAAAGGTAGCGGTGCTGCTGATATCAACCCTGACGACATCGAAACCATGACTGTTCTGAAAGGTGCAAACGCTTCTGCCCTTTATGGTTCAAGAGCTTCTGCCGGTGTTATTGTTGTTACTACAAAAAAAGGAAAGAAAGGTGAAAAGCTTACGGTTGATCTAAGTAACTCTACCACCTTTGAAACACCTCTCAGACTCCCTGATTACCAGAATAAATACGGACAGGGTAACGGTGGTGCATTTTGGTATGTTGATGGTGCAGGCGGAGGTATCAATGACGGAGTTGATGAAAGCTGGGGACCTCAGCTTGACGTGGGGTTAATGATCCCTCAGTTTTCTTCTGTCGACGAAAATGGCGTTGCTCAGCCGGCTCCATGGGTTTCTCACCCGGATAATGTAAAGGATTTCTTTGAAGTTGGACATACAATAACTACAAACGTTTCACTTACAGGCGGAACTGATAAATCAAATTTCAGACTTTCCTTTACAAACATGACTCAGAAGGGGATGGTCCCAAACACAGACTTTAAGAAGAATACCCTTTCCTTCAATGCCAGCACCAATCCTGTAGATAAGCTCACTTTTTCAGCATCAGGAAGTTATATTGGTGCAAAAAGTGATAACCAGCCCGGGTACGGCTACACCGCTAACAACGTTATGCAGCAGTTTTCCTGGACAGGCAGGCAAGTCGATTATAAACTGTTAAAAGCCAAGCAGTATAATGCCGACGGATCGATATTTAACTGGAACCACAATTATCACAATAACCCATATATGACACTTTACGAGAACCTTAACACTCTCGACCGTGACAGGTTTATTGGTAATGCAACAGTCAGCTATAAATTTACTCCATGGTTAAGCGCCTATATCAGAACAGGTGGTGACATTTATTCTAATGCCACATCAGAGAGAAGGTTTGTAGGTGACATGGACTATCCGCGTGGTAACTATTATGAAGTATCGAGGCTTTTCAGGGAAATCAACAGCGATTTTCTTGTTACATTCGAGAAACAGTTCGGAACAGACATTAACTTCAGCCTTAATGTCGGTGGAAACAGGATGGACAGAAGATACCAGTCAAATACAGGCGAAGCACCTGAACTCGCAATTCCCGGTGTTTATAACGTTGCAAACTCGGCTGTTACACCTAAAGTTACAAATGAACACACACTCAAGAGGATAAACAGCTTATACGGATTCGGACAGTTAGGTTACAAAAATGCAGTTTTCCTTGATTACTCTTTGAGAAATGACTGGTCAAGCACACTTCCGAAAAAGCATAATTCGTATATGTATCCCGCTGTATCTTTAAGCGCCGTACTCAATGACCTTGTCGGTTTTGAATCAAAATTCGTGTCATTTGCAAAACTGCGTGCAAGCTGGGCAAAAGTTGGTGGCGATACCGATCCTTACCAGCTTATGCCGACAGTATCATTTGGAGATGGCTGGAATGCAAGTACAAAATTGCTTAACCTGGCTGTTCCCAATACCCTCCCGAATGCTGATCTGAAACCCCAGATGAATGAATCTCTCGAATTTGGTGCCGACCTCAGATTCTTTTTGGACAGGGTTAGACTCGATCTTACATACTATCAGCAGAAGTCTATTAACCAGATTGTCTCAATTGCTGTTTCTGCCGCTTCGGGTTATACTAATAAAATGATCAACGCCGGAAGGATTGACAATAAGGGTATTGAAGCATTGTTGGCTATTACTCCGATTAAAAGTGGTGATTTCCAGTGGGATATTACTCTTAACTGGTCAAAGAACAAGAATAAGGTTGTTGAACTTGCAGAAGGAATCCAGCAGTTCCTGTTAGGTTCATATTGGAGCCTTCAGGTTCTGGCAGTTCCTGGCGAGGCATACGGTGTCCTCTATGGTTATGACTTTGAAAGAGATAGTAACGGCAACGTCATTTTCTACGATGGTCTGCCAAGCCAGGGAGACCTGAAATACCTGGGTAACGTTACACCCGACTGGATTGGCGGTGTCCTCAATGAGTTCAGCTGGAAAGGCTTTAATGCAAGTTTCCTTATCGACATGAAACATGGCGGCGATCTTTATTCAATGACAACAACCTGGGGTCGTTACGCAGGCGCTCTTGAGGAAACACTTATCGGTCGTGAAGGCGGTATCGTAGGTGAAGGCGTTATGCCTGTGGGCGACGGATACGCACCGAATACTGTCGTTGCAGACTGTGAACAATTCAATAAAGCTTCATATACAAGCGATATTGCTTATTCAAGCGTGTTCGATGCATCTTATATTAAGCTTCGCGAAATCCGCCTTGGCTACACTTTCAGGAAGATTGGTAACCTGCCGATAAAAGATCTTAATATATCTGCCGTCGGAAGAAACCTTGCAATTCTAAGTACCAATGTGCCTCATATTGATCCTGAGACAGCTTTCAGCAGTGGTAACGTTCAGGGTCTCGAATTCGGACAACTGCCATCAGCAAGAAGTATTGGTTTCAGCATAGGTTGCAAGTTTTAACCTTTTAAAATAATTAATATGAAAAGTAAATTAATATATAGTTTTGCAGCTTTTCTAATGGGGCTGGTAATCTTGAGCTCCGGCTGTACAAAGGATTTTGAGGAGATCAACACAAACCCGAATGATCCAGGAATTAATCAGGCCGCTCCCAATATGTTGCTGACGAATGCAATAGAATCAATGACTGACCGTGTTCATGAAATATTTCTCGGGCATGAGATGGGTTCGTGCTGGGTGCAACACATGGCAAAGGTTCAATATACCGATGAGGATAAATACGTTCCCCGTATCAGCGTTATCAATAACACATGGACAAGCTTTTACGCTGCCTCAGGTTTCGACGTTCAGACTATCCTTAACCTTGCAGAAGCTTCAGGACATGCATCTTATAAGGCTGTTGCCCTTATTCTGAAAAGTTACATCACATCAGTACTTACTGATGAGTTCGGCGATGTCCCTTATTCCGAAGCATGGAGGGGTAGCTCGGAAGAACCAATCCTTTCACCGGTCTATGACACTCAGGAGTCAATTTATGCAGCTTTAATCGAAAACCTGACGGTTGCTAATGAGCTTCTTACTGAAGATGCTCCAGAAATTGAAGGCGATATTCTTTTTGGAAATGACCTGATGGCATGGAAGAAATTTGCCAACTCGCTCAAATTGAGATTATTGCTTCGCAGATCTGACAGGGTTGACCCTACTGAGGAAATGACAAAGATGTTTGCCGATCCTGATACTTACCCGGTATTTGAAAGCAATGCCGACAATGCAGCTCTCCAGTACCTGGGTTCAGCTCCAAATAATAATCCGATAAACGAAAACAGAAAAACAAGGGACGACCACCGTGTTTCAAAAACCATCGTTGATTATCTTTATGCAGAAGCGCCGAGCCCCGACTACAGGATAGTTGTTTATGCTGAACTTGCAGCCGGCAAAGGAGACTGGATCGGATTACCCAATGGTATGCTGACCGCCGATGCTGCAGCTTATAATGGTAACGGACTCGCAAATACATCTAAAATCGGTTCATATTTTTCAAAAGCAACTGCCCCGGGCATGCTGATGAGCTATTCGGAACTCCTTTTCATAAAAGCAGAAGCTGCAAAACGAGGATTTATTCCCGGCGGCGATGCTGTTGCGGAGGAAGCCTATCATGCCGCTATAAGAGCATCGTGGGATCAGTATAACCAGGATGGTACCTTTACCGCAAAACTTGCTACATGGAAAGCAACATTCATCAGTTGGGGAATGGATCCCAATGCCGATATTTATGAATATGCCTGGGAAGATTTTGTAGCATACGGCGGAACTTATGACTACGTCCCTTCACGAGGCCTCGAGCAAATTGCCACACAGAAATGGGTAGCATTATTTGATCAGGGACTTCAGGCTGCATTTGAATGGAGAAGAACAGGATACCCTGTACTCGTTCCGGCAATTGCAAACCAGAATAATGGAAAAATCCCTGTAAGGGCTTATTATCCATCAGATGAGGCTGGCAGAAACCCTGCCAACCTGGCTGCTGCAATTGAGCGACAGGGCCCGGATAACCTGAATACCAGGGTATGGTGGGATACAAAAGATAATTATTAATGTTTAAAAGAAGAGTTATGAAAAAAACAATATTTTCAAGCTTTTACCTCCTGCTGGCATCATTGTTGTTTGTATCGTGCGATGACAATTTCACGGACCTGATGACTGCCAATGTAAAAACCGGGGGTATGGTATATCCTACTTCTTCAATCCCTTATAAACTGGGTAGCACACCAAGTTTTACCGTCACCATTGATGTTCCAAAGGGACCGGGAATTGATGCCATAGAAGTATATAGAACCTTTACAGGAAAAGGTGAGGTTCTTGACCAGACTGTTGATGTTGGCCTTGCCAACGCCACTGCCGATGTCTCCAAAACTCTGACGTATACATATTCACAGCTTATTGCAGGCCTGAATATGCCGGCAGATGAGGGTGAACTTAAGATTGGTGATGCCTGGACTCTCAGGTATGTATCTGTAATGGAAGATGGAAGGAAAGTTGATAACGCTGCTGTAACAAAGGTTGCTGTTGCCAACTTTTTTGCAGGCTCTTATGATAAGAACATTAAGTATTTCCATCCGACCGCAGGAGGTTCTTATCCAACAACACCTTATTCTTCATATACTGAAAAAGTCGACCTTGTAGCAAAGAATGCATATGAATGCGACGACTGGTTCGGTGTTTGGGAAGATAACAAACTGATAATTCACATCGATCCTGCAAACAATTATGCCGTGACTCTTACATTTGAACGTTCGGATGCCGTTGCTGGTGATCCCAACAACCCCGCAAACGTGTGCTCGTATGATCCGGCTACCGGAATTATTAAACTCTTCTATTTTTATCCAGGCTCGGGTGGAAACAGAATTTTCTGGGCTGTTTATACTCCAAGATAAGATAATAATGAAGTCCTGATATTTGAGGCTGTCCATTCGGACAGCCTCAATATTTTTTGTTGGAAATAATTATCAAACTATGAAAATCACCAAGTTCTCCCGACTGACCTTCGGTCTTGTACTATTTTGTTTTTCCTCCTTCGGACAGATAATCGTTCCTGGCTCTGAAGATGTTCTCGCAAAAATGAGGCTAAACAGGAGCATGGATGGGGATAAGGAAGTAACTTATGCAAATATTTCCGGCAATCCTTTTATGTTCAGGGATTTCAAACCAGGGAAACTCATTCTGAAATCAGGTGAGGAATTCAATCTTGAATTCAGGTATGATGTTTATGCCGATCAAATGCATATGAAAGACAAAAATGCAGTTTATGGATTAATTCATCCTGAAAAGGTTGCAAAAATAATCATTGATTCAGTGAAGTTCGTTTATGAAGAATTTGCAAATAAGGGAAATGAAATTACCAAAAGCAATGGGGGATTTTTCATCCTGAGAGTTGACGGGAAATGCTCACTGCTTGTGCGTAAAAACATCAGAATACAGGACCCGGAACTCCCAAAGCCCTATCAACCGGCAAAACCTGCCAGATTCATTAATACGGCTGATACATATTATCTGAAAACGCATGACAAAAATGCAATAAAAATAAGCGGCAGGAATGTACTGCTTTCTGTTCTGTCTGACAGAAAAAATGAGATAAGCAGGTTTATCAGGGAGAACAGGCTGAAATTAAAAGATGAAGAAGATCTCTTCCGCCTGATATCATATTATAACAAATTGTAGGGGTTCAGTCTTTCTTCAGGCTCACAAGCTCAAGCCTTGTGGCCGTTACCCTTAATATCCGAAAAGTAAACTTTTCTATCCTTATCACGTCATTTACTGAAGGGATGCTCCCGTGATAATACAGGATCAGACCGGCCAGTGTTTCATAATCCCCTTCTTCCGGAAGATCAAGATTATATTTGTCATTAAGGTAATCTACCTCAAGCCGGCCTGAAAAAACATACTCCTTCTCATTTAACTTCTTTTCGGTAAGTTCATTCGTATCATGCTCATCTTCTATATCACCGACTATCTCCTCAAGAACGTCTTCAATTGTGACTATTCCTGAAGTGCCCCCGAATTCATCCACAACCAGGGCTACATACTTTTTCTCATCAAAGAACAGCTTTAGCAGCTTATTTGCAGCCATGGTCTCCGGAACAATGGCCACCTTCCTGACACACGACATAATATCGGGCGGATCTTTATAGATATCCTTCAGCTCGAAATAACCTATTATATTATCGATTGTGTCCTGATAAATGAGTATCCTTGAATGCCCGGTCTCAATGAATCTTTCCTTTAATGCGGAAAGACTGCTTTTGCTTTCTACGGCATCAATCTCCGTCCTGGGCACCATGCACTCCCTTACCTTCACATTGGAAAAATCCAGCGCATTCTTAAATATCTGGATATTGCTGCGAAATGGTTCCTCATCCTTTGCAACAGGTTCATTAAGATTGACAAAATGGTCAAGATCGAGCTTGCTGAAAACAAGGTTTTCCTGATCCCTGTTGTCATTTTTCCTGCCAAAGAACATCCTTATGAACAGATTTGAAGCTGCAATAGTGAACCTGCTGACGGGATAAAATAAATAATATAAAATAACAGCAGGAAGACTCAGCGACTTTAAAAAAAAATTTGGTGAGAGCTTGAATATTGTTTTTGGGAGGAATTCGCCTGCAATAAGTATTATTCCTGTCGAAATTACCGTATTTATTATGAGTACAATAATGTCGGAACCAATTATCCCTGTAAGGTACGGTGTCAGAAGCCTTGAAAAGAAAAGGCCATAAACAACAAGGGCAATGTTGTTGCCGATGAGCATTGTTGCAATAAACTGCCCCGGATTATTGGTGAATCTCCTTATAAACCCTGAACCAAATGCGCCTTGTTTAATATCAAGTTCTATCCTTACCTTGTTTGCAGTAATAAAGGCAATTTCCATACCCGAGAAAAAGGCTGAACTTACCATCGCTGTCAATATTACTGCAATGCTATTCATCCTTCAAAAATACGTCTTACAATAAAGATTTAAAAGTATTTGAATTTCAATGTGGCAGTGAAAACAACATATATCATTTCTCCTCATCGATATATATTGTGGCGCTGAGGTTTTTAATCCTGCGTTTTGAAAGCCTCGGATCCGATTCAAGACCATATCCCTGGATTATCTGATCCTGTGTTGTAATCTTCACAAACCTGTCTGTATGGATCAATGCTTTTTTCTGATCCCAGAAGAGAATTTCAGTCTCCAGCTTTTCACCCGCCTCATTTATTGCAACAACGCTGTCGCGTAGTTCCCATAAGTTTTTATTGGTTGTATATTTTGCATATTTTGCAGTGACTGAGGCCACCGGGTCCTTGTGTCCGTCATAGAACTTAACATCAAGGCCTTCCCTGAATTCAGAATACGGCTCTTCTTCTTTATCATAACTTTCCATAAGAGGCGCCGACAAGACAAGCTGCAGTTTCCCGGAGTCGGTATAGGTGGTGGTAAAATTCCTGGCAGTCAGTGAGGGAAGTGAAAGGATGTCAATCTTATCGTAAGTGACGGTCTTTTTTTCGCACGATTCAATGCTGAGGAGCAGTGTTAACAGAATTACAAATAAACTAAGACTCTTTTGCATTGTATTCCAGAATATGATTTAACCCGTCAAAAACAAGATCGGGCTGGTAGTTCACTTTAAGCGAAAGCCTGTCGCGTAAATACTGCCCGTCGCCGCCCGTGAGCAGGACTACTGCGTCAATATTCTTTTCCTCAAAATTCCTGATATATTCTTCCATCTCGTAGACAAGCCCGTTAACCACACCGGCACTTATTGCTTCAATAGTGTTCCTTCCCGGAGACTCAAATTTATCAATGGCCGATCCCATCGGGAGTTTGTCTGTAAATTTGTGAAGGGCTTTAAACCTCATGTTCAGACCTGGAGAGATATTCCCGCCTTTATAGCTTTTCCCCGACAAAAAATCATATGTCACTGCACTTCCGGCATCGATAACGAGAACATTCCTTCCGGGATAGAGATAATATGCACCTGCAACAGCAGCGATCCGGTCAGGACCAAGAGTTTCCGGTGTAAGGTATTCATTCCTGAAAGGGAGTGACGTTTTATTATTTAGTATATGAACCCGGGGTATATTTACGCTGATAAGATCATAAATAAACTCAGGAAGGTCCTTTACGGAAGAAATAATCCCTTTTGTAATCGTATAGGGAGAGATCAGTTTCTGAAGATCTTCACAACAAACCTGCTTTGTACGTATGGAGAATACCTTTACGCCCCTGTCGTATATAGCCAGTTTGTTTGATGTGTTGCCGATATCGTAAATCAGATTCATGTTCCCTTCCGGCTCCAAAGGTAGGCAAAAAACATAATTGAGCCTAAAAAGAAACGATTATTGAAGATCAAATTTGAATAAAAATTATCTGGTTTCCGGAATATTCATAAAAGACAATTTACAATAATTGCAAATCTTGCAATTAAGCGTCTTACAATATTATTGACCCCCTTTTCCGTTTCCCCCACGGGCGGGGCAAAGCCTGCCAGGCTGCAACGGGGGCGGGTGGAAGGGTGGGTGTATTAGCTTTCAAACAATATCCTTAAGTTGTTCAGGCATTTTCCTTTTGAATATCTTCCTGAATGTTCCTGAGAATTCCGCATGCCGTTTTTACCGATTCAATACCCTTTATGGTCAGGCTTAACTTCGATTCCTTCTGCTTTACCGACATGTGTTTCTGATGCCTGTTCACGTAATTCATCATGGAAACAAATAATGAAGTACGGTAAAAAGTCGAATCGGGATCTGATACAAAGTAGGCAATAAGAAGGCTGTTCTTCAAAAGAATTTTTTCAATACCAAGCCTGACTGCAATCCATTTCAGTCTTACAATATCGAGAAGTGCGGCTGCCGGAGGAGGAACAGGACCAAACATGTCAGTGAGCTTGTTTTCAAACTTTAGAAGTGCCTCATCATTTGAAATTTCGTTCAATTCCTTGTACAACCTTATCCTTTCTGAAATACTTGAAACATACTCATCCGGAAACATTATCTCCAGGTCGGTGTCGATCTGGAAATCGGCCACAAAACTTTTATCTTTTTCTTCATGTTCAGGTCTGGCACCTGGTTTGATTTCCTGTATGTTTTCAAACTGGCCCGATTCCCTGAGCTCTGTCATCGCTTCATTAAGGATCCTTTGATATGTCTCGAACCCGACATCTGCTATGAACCCGCTCTGCTCAGCACCCAGCAGGTTTCCCGATCCCCTTATATCAAGGTCCTGCATGGCGATATTGAAACCGCTGCCAAGTTCTGAAAATTCCTCAATGGCCCTTAATCTTCTCCTTGCATCCTGCGTAAGATTTTCGACGGGAGGAGCCAGAAGGTAACAAAATGCCTTCCGGTTCGATCTGCCGACACGCCCGCGAAGCTGATGAAGTTCGGAAAGCCCGAAATGATGGGCATCGTTGATGAATATCGTATTTGCATTCGGAATATCGAGACCCGATTCAATTATTGTGGTGGCGACAAGAACATCGTAATCGCCCTGGATAAAATCGAACATGACGTTTTCGATGTCTTTCCCTTCCATCTTGCCATGTACAACGGCAGTCCTGACGTTCGGACAGATCCTTCTTATCTTAAGTTCAATCTCCCTGATATTGTCAACCCGGTTATGTATGAAAAACACCTGTCCGTTGCGCGATACTTCATACTCAATGCCTTCCTTGATTATTTCTTCGTTGAAGCCATGAATCTCGGTCACAATTGGCATCCGGTTGGGCGGGGGAGTGTTGATTATGGAAAGATCTCTCGCACCCATAAGCGAGAACTGGAGGGTTCGCGGAATCGGTGTGGCAGTCAGCGTCAGAGTATCCACGCTGGCTTTCATCTTTTTTATCTTTTCCTTCACTGATACCCCGAACCTTTGTTCTTCATCTATTACAAGAAGTCCCAGGTCCTTGAATTTAACCCCTTCTCCAACAAGTTTATGGGTTCCTATTATTATGTCTATTTTCCCTTCTTCAAGATCTTTGAATATTTTCTTCTGGTCGGCTGGTTTCCTGTGTCTGCTTATATAATCCACTTTGCACGGGAATCCTTTTAGCCGTGATGAGAAAGTCTTGTAATGCTGTAAAGCAAGGATTGTCGTGGGAACCAGAACAGCTGTCTGCTTGCTGTCGGCTGCCGATTTGAATGCAGCCCTCACCGCCACTTCTGTTTTGCCAAATCCAACATCGCCACAAACAAGGCGGTCCATGGGGTGCTCGGCTTCCATATCATTTTTTACTGCCATGGTTGCAGTAAGCTGATCGGGAGTATCCTCATATAGGAACGAAGCTTCAAGTTCTCGCTGAAGATATGAATCGGGAGAAAATGAATATCCGGGCACCGACATGCGTTCTGCATAAAGACGGATCAGATCCTTCGCAATATCTTTTACTCTTTTCTTTGTATTCTGCTTAAGCCTCTGCCATGCTCCTGAACCAAGCTTGTAAATCTTCGGTTCTGCATTGTCCCTGCCGGTGTATTTGGATATCCTGTGAAGGGAATGAATGCCAACGTAAAGAATATCATTATCCCTGTAAACAAGCTTAATGGCTTCCTGCATCTTCCCGTTCACCTCTATTTTCTCGAGCCCTCCGAATTTTCCGATTCCATGGTCGATATGTACAACATAATCTCCCGGATTTAATCCTGTAAGCTCTTTGACAGAAATGCTTTCCTTTCTGGAGAAATATCCTCTTATACGGAATTTATGATACCTGTCAAATATCTGGTGATCAGTGTACAGTGCTATTTTAAGATCATTATCCGTAAATCCTCCGTGAAGGTTTAGGAGAAGCGGATCAAAATGTGCCCCGGGGTTGATCTCTGCAAAGATATCGTTGAGCCTGTCGATCTGTGACTGACTTTCGGAGACAATGAAAGTCTGAAGGCCCCCGGCCTGGTTGGATAAGATTTTTTCCGAAAGAAGCTCAAAGTTTTTATTGAAGACGGGCTGCGGTGCTGTATGAAATTCAAAACTTGTTTCGGCTCCGAATACACTTCTCTGGCGCCCGAATTCAATGGTCCTGAACTTTTCAAGCTCACTGATGAGCCTGTTGCCGGTCATCACCAGAGCACTTTTACCGGCGATCTGCCCTGATTCCTCCCTCTGAACAGTCTGATTGTAAATTGAATTGACTCTTTCCTTTATCAGTTCAGCATCATCGGTCCAGATTATTGATGAAGGTGGCAGAAAATCGGTGAAAGAATCATTAATTTCTTCCAGCGAAATATCCTGGATGTTAGGAATTACTGAGATTTGTTTCTGAGCGCTTACCGACAGCTGGTCGTCAGGATTGAATGTCCTTATCGAATCGACTTCATCGCTGAAGAAATCGATACGGTATGGGAAATCTGCTGAATATGAAAATATATCAACAATGCTTCCTCTGACAGAATACTGCCCTGGCTCGTAAACAAAATCGACTCTTTCAAAGTTGTACTCACGCAGCATCTCTTCAAGAAACTCCAGCGACAGCCTGTCCCCTTTGCTTATCTGGAATGTGTTCTTTTTCAGGTTCCTCCTGCTGATCACCTTTTCCATCGCAGACTCGGGGTAGGTTACAATTATCCCCTTCCTTTTACCTGAGGCCAGGAAATTGAGGACCTCTGTCCTCAGGACGATATTTGCAGGTTCAGTCTGCTCGTACTGTACTGATCTTTTATAAGTTGACGGGAAGAAGAAAACAGCCTCATCGCCGTTAAGTGCAACAAGATCATTGTAAAAATATGCAGCATCCTCTTTTTCAGGTATAAGTACAACATGTATATGCTGCATGTCCTGAAAAATACGGCCGAGCACAATGGCCCTGGATGATCCGGACAATCCTTCGATCCTGCATCTGCAGATATCTTCGCCGGAATCGATAAAATCTACGATTTCTTTCAGAACAGGGTGACCGGAATACAATTGCGATAAACGGTTCTCCTTCATCAGATGAAATAAAGCCGCAAATTTACAAAAATGAACTTGATAATTACATTCAGACCTCAGGTGTTATATGAAGAGGAAATGATAATTTTGGATCAAAACGCAAAAGATGATTGTTTATAAATTTGGCGGGGCTTCAGTTAAAGATGCAGACGGGATAAGAAATCTGGCAAAAATTGTTTCCTGCGAGAAAGAGAAACTTGTTGTCGTGGTCTCAGCATTCGGTAAAACGACTAATGCACTTGAAAGAGTGCTTAAAGCATGGATCCGGGGGGATAAAGAATACATCAGCATGCTTGAAGACCTTTATGGCAACCACCACAGGGTGGCAGAAGAGTTGTTCCCTTCCGACAATGCGGGAAAGTCAAGGGTGGATGTGCTTTTTGCCAGGCTTGAAGAATATCTTTCAAGACCTGCCGGACGCGATTATGATTATGAGTACGACCAGATTGTTTCATATGGTGAGATCTGGTCAACCGTGATAGTTGCCAGGTTCCTCGAAAACTGCGGCCTGAAACCCAGATGGATCGACATCAGGGGAAACCTGATTACTGACGACAGGTTCAGGGATGCAGATATCCTGTGGAACGAAAGCTCATCAAGGATAAAATCCGTTTTCAGCTTTAATGATACAAATCTTTATGTTACACAGGGCTTTATTGGCAGTACAATAGCGGGCCAGACAACGACTCTTGGAAGGGAAGGATCTGATTATACAGCAGCCTTGCTGGCAAATATCCTTGATGCTGAGAAGGTTGTGGTATGGAAAGATGTTCCCGGACTGTTGAATGCTGATCCTAAATGGCTCCCCGATGCAATGCGTCTTGATGAAGTGTCGTACAGGGAAGCTGTCGAAATGACTTTTTCAGGGGCAAAGGTCATTCACCCCAAAACCATTAAACCGCTTCATAACAAGAACATTCCTCTTCATGTAAGGTCGTTTATCGCACCTGAAGAAAAAGGGACAGTCGTCAAATCAGACAACGTTCTGAAGCACGGCTTGCCGGTGTTTATCAAAAAGGAAAACCAGATAATGGTTTCACTTGTTCCAAGGGATTTTTCATTTGCAATGGGAGAAAACCTGAGCAGGATCTTTTATCTGTTCATACGTCATGGGATCAAGGTAAATATTGTTGAAGCCAGTGCTGTCAGCATCGATGTATGCATTGATGATGACAGGCCGAAGGTAGAATCCCTTATTAAAGACCTGGGAACTGAATTTTCAACCGTTTACAATGAGAATGTTGAAATGCTTTCGATCCGCCACTATACACCCGAAGCTATCGAAAGGATAACAAGAGGCAGGGAAATACTGCTTGAGCAGAAGACCAGAAGCACTGTCCGCTATGTGGCAAGAAAGGATTAACCTGATGGTTGCCGGAATTCAGTTCATCGTTCAAACTCCAGCTTGCTGCCCCTGTAACTCTCGTTGAAAGTTCCGTTGTCGTAAACAACTGTCCCGTTTACAATTGTCATTATGACTTTTGAACTGAAGGTCATGCCCTCGAATGGCGACCAACCGCATTTATACAGAATGTTTTCCTTTGCCACTGTCCACTGACTGTCGGGATTGACAAGGCAAAGGTCAGCCTTATAGCCTTCCCTGATAAACCCGCGCTTTTTAATATTGAAGAGTATGGCCGGATTATGGCACATCTTCTCCACCACCTTTTCGATGGAAATCACATTCCTGTGGCATAATTCAAGCATGGCAACAAGAGAATGCTGTACAAGAGGTCCTCCCGAGGGAGATTTGAAATATGAATTATTTTTTTCCTGCAGGGTATGAGGGGCATGATCGGTGGCAACGACATCTATCAGGTCATTGACAGTGCCCTCAAGTAAAGCCTCCCTGTCGAACCTGGTCTTGATTGCCGGGTTCCATTTGACAAATGATCCTTTCTCCTGATATGAAGACTCATCAAAAAAGAGATGATGAACACATACTTCCCCCGTTATCCTTTTTTGTGAAAGAGGCATGTCGTTTCTTAAAAGCTTCATTTCATCAGCTGTCGACAGATGCAGGATATGGAGCCTGGTATTGTACTTTTGAGCCAGGCTGACAGCATAAGAGGAAGAGAGAAAACAGGCTTCACGGCTTCGGATATAAGGATGCATCGAAAACGGGACATCCTCTCCATATTTCTGTCTGTATATCTCAGTGTTTTTTCTGATCACTGGTTCCGATTCGCAATGGCACGCAACAGGAAGATGAGCCTTTGAGAACAGTTCCCTGAGAGTCGTTTCATTATCAACAAGCATGTTGCCCGTCGATGATCCCATGAAAAGTTTGATGCCGCATACATCTGAAGGATCGGCCTTAAGCAATTCATCAAGATTGTCGTTGGTGGCCCCTATGTAAAACGAATAGTTCACAAATGAATTCAAGGCGGCAGTTTCAAGTTTTTCCTTCAGAAGAGAATTGGTGACAGTCTGTGGAAGGGTATTCGGCATATCCATAAAGGAAGTTAAACCTCCGGCGGCTGCAGCGCGTGATTCGGTCGAGATGTCCCCCTTGTGGGTCAGGCCAGGTTCCCTGAAATGAACCTGGTCATCAATAACCCCGGGAATAAGAAGCATTCCTGATGCATCAACGACCTGTACATCGCTGGGGATCTTTGCTCCCGGGATCTGACCTATCATATCGATGATTTCTCCTTTCACAAGGAGATCGCCGATGAAGGACGAGCCCTCATTTACAATGGTGGCATTTTTAATAAGGATATTGCTCACTTCTTTTTATACCTGATGAAAAAGCTGCGGATCTTCATCCTCAGAACACCATATAACGCTTCACTGAAGATTCCGCCCGACATTTTTGATGTGCCAAGCTTTCTGTCGGTGAAAATAATGGGAATCTCAACTATCCTGTATCCAAGCTTCCAGGCTGCAAACTTCATTTCAATCTGGAACCCGTATCCACGTGATCTTATCTGTGCAGGCCTGATATTTTCCAGGACTTCCTTCCGGTAACATATAAACCCCGCCGTGGCATCCCTGATCTTCATCCTTGTCACCATCCTTACATAAATTGATGCAAAATATGACATCAGCACCCTGGAAAGAGGCCAGTTTACAACATTTACGCCGCTGATATACCTTGATCCTATTGCGACATCAGCCCCTTCATCATTGCATGCATGATAAAGCCTGACAAGATCGTCGGGATTGTGGGAAAAGTCGGCATCCATTTCGTATATATATTTATATCCTTTGTCAAGAGCCCATTTGAATCCGGTGATATATGCTGTTCCAAGTCCGAGCTTGCCCGGTCTTTCAATAAGATATATGTTTGGGAAATCCCTTATCAGGCTTCTGACAATTTCGGCAGTTCCATCGGAAGAATTATCGTCAATTACAAGAATATCAAAAGGTACAGGGAGTGAGGAAATGGCCTTCAGGAGGGCTTCTATATTTTCTTTTTCCCTGTATGTGGGGATAATAACCAGATTCGACATTATATATAAATATTTGCGAAAATACATTTTTCAATTGATTGTAAGGGCATTAAAGAATTTATTTATTTATGTGAGGAAAATTTTTGTTTTTTTCTTTGCAGGGAATAATTGAAGCATTATCTTTGACGTCCCAAAAGTAACCCGTTTTTGGAATAACAAATTCTGGTTACAAGAGGTGAGAAAAGTTCTTTGAAATGATGAAGTAGCAACCAGGCGAGACATGCGTCTCGCTAAAGAGAACTTGTTAGTATTTAGAATTGAGCGCAAGAGGATTGATCTTTGTAAGACACAAGAAGAATAAATTTTTACAATGAAGAGTTTGATCCTGGCTCAGGATGAACGCTAGCGGGAGGCTTAACACATGCAAGTCGAGGGGCAGCACGGGGTAGCAATACTCTGGTGGCGACCGGCGCACGGGTGAGTAACACGTATGCAACCTACCCTGTACAGGGGGATAACCCGGAGAAATTCGGACTAATATCCCATGATGATATTTAGGGGCATCCTTAGATATTTAAAGCTCCGGCGGTACGGGATGGGCATGCGGAACATTAGCTAGTTGGCAGGGTAACGGCCTACCAAGGCAACGATGTTTAGGGGACCTGAGAGGGTGATCCCCCACACTGGTACTGAGACACGGACCAGACTCCTACGGGAGGCAGCAGTGAGGAATATTGGTCAATGGGCGCAAGCCTGAACCAGCCATCCCGCGTGCAGGAAGACGGCCCTATGGGTTGTAAACTGCTTTTCCGGGGGGAGAATTTTTCCGTCGTGACGGGAATTGACGGTACCCCGGGAATAAGCATCGGCTAACTCCGTGCCAGCAGCCGCGGTAATACGGAGGATGCGAGCGTTATCCGGATTTATTGGGTTTAAAGGGTGCGTAGGCGGAATGATAAGTCAGTGGTGAAAACCTGCAGCTTAACTGTAGACTTGCCGTTGATACTGTCAGTCTTGAGTGTGGTCAAGGTAGGCGGAATGTGTAATGTAGCGGTGAAATGCTTAGATATTACACAGAACACCGATTGCGAAGGCAGCTTACTGGGCCATTACTGACGCTGATGCACGAAAGCGTGGGGATCGAACAGGATTAGATACCCTGGTAGTCCACGCCGTAAACGATGATGGCTGGGTGTTGGCGATAGACGGTCAGCGCCTGAGGGAAACCATTAAGCCATCCACCTGGGGAGTACGGCCGCAAGGCTGAAACTCAAAGGAATTGACGGGGGCCCGCACAAGCGGAGGAACATGTGGTTTAATTCGATGATACGCGAGGAACCTTACCTGGGCTTAAATGTAGAGTGCATTCGGCTGAAAGGCTGATTTCCTTCGGGACTCTCTGCAAGGTGCTGCATGGTTGTCGTCAGCTCGTGCCGTGAGGTGTCGGGTTAAGTCCCATAACGAGCGCAACCCTTATCGTTAGTTGCCAGCGGGTAATGCCGGGAACTCTAACGAAACTGCCGGTGTAAACCGAGAGGAAGGTGGGGATGACGTCAAATCAGCACGGCCCTTATGTCCAGGGCTACACACGTGTTACAATGGCCGGTACAGAGGGCAGCTATGCCGCGAGGCAATGCGAATCTCGAAAGCCGGTCTCAGTTCGGATCGGAGTCTGCAACTCGACTCCGTGAAGCTGGATTCGCTAGTAATCGCGCATCAGCCATGGCGCGGTGAATACGTTCCCGGGCCTTGTACACACCGCCCGTCAAGCCATGGAAGTTGGGGGTACCTGAAGTCCGTAACCGCAAGGATCGGCCTAGGGTAAAACCAGTGACTGGGGCTAAGTCGTAACAAGGTAGCCGTACCGGAAGGTGCGGCTGGAACACCTCCTTTCTGGAGAAGATCAATCGGAATTTCGGAAATCGGAATTACGATTTCGGAATCAAATCCGAAATCCAAAGTCTGCAATCCGGGATCAAAAAACTTCTCGCCTGGAATACTTCATTAATAATATTATCATTTCGGAATTTGGAATTGTGAACCCGGAGTAAAACACGAATTCATAAACACGAATTCATAAATCAGCAATCAGCAATCCGCAATCAGCAATCCGAAATCCGAAATCCGAAATATCAGCTAGTCCCGTAGCTCAGTTGGTTAGAGCGCTACACTGATAATGTAGAGGTCCGCGGTTCAACTCCGCGCGGGACTACCGCTCTCTCCGAAGCTTGAGCGAAGGAGGGCTGCTCCGATGAAACTGAAAGTGACATAAGGTGAAGTCATCACCTTCACTGAAGTTTCGGCGGACAAAGGGGGAATTAGCTCAGTTGGCCAGAGCACCTGCCTTGCACGCAGGGGGTCAAGGGTTCGACTCCCTTATTCTCCACAAAATTCATTTCGGAATTCACCGATTCGCAATCCGAGATTGAATAAAGTTCTTTGACATACTGGTAGA